>PDWJ01002840.1_pt1 | contig 23640 bp, 17 predicted proteins | sample 1430881 | NCBI WGS metagenome assembly PDWJ01 (sample SAMN01162460, study PRJNA174530) | Oral metagenome, whole genome shotgun sequencing project. | biome: Marine environment; feature: Marine mammal; material: Swab sample of the gingival sulcus; isolation source: swab sample of gingival sulcus... | reverse complement strand
AGATGCCATCCGGTTAAACAAGTTGACGAGCCCCTTGTCCTTACCAGAAAGAGGCGGCCCTCAAAGAGTGATGGAGTCGAAAATGGAAGACAGATGGTTGTCCGTAGATGAAATTGGAAACTATCTCGGGATCAAACGAGATACCGTCTATAAGTGGATAAGCGAAAAAGACATGCCCGCCCACAAAATCGGTCGTCTTTGGAAGTTCAAGAGAGATCAGGTGGACAAGTGGGTGGAAAGCGGTAGCGTGGATACATCCTCCTCCGCCGATATCGGAGAAAAAACAGATGAGTGACATAGGCAAAAAAACAAGGAAAGCTACTTCACTGCACACGATAGGTGCAGTGGATTTGTTTTGTGGTGCCGGAGGATTGACTCGTGGGCTCGAAAAATCAGGTATCGCCGTCAACCTTGGAATAGATATCGATCCGGCTTGTGAATATCCTTACGCAGCCAACAACAAAGCCGATTTTTTACTGAAATCCGTCGATGATGTCGAAGCCTCCGAACTGCTGGCCGCATACAATGGTGCCGATCTCAAACTTCTTGCCGGTTGTGCGCCTTGCCAGACATTTTCCTCATACAATCAAAAGGCGGACTCATCGGACAAACGATGGTGGCTGCTCCTGCAGTTTTCCCGTTTGATCGAGGAGACCGAACCGGAACTTGTGACCATGGAAAACGTTCCGGGACTGATGGATCATGATGTCTTCAGGGAATTTGTCGAGAACTTGGAGGAAAGAAACTATCACGTCGATTACAAGGTCGTGAATTGCGCCGAATACGGTTTACCCCAACAGAGGAACCGTCTGGTGCTACTCGCTTCGCAGTTGGGGCCGATCGCGTTACTCAGCCCGAAGAAATTCAAGAGAAAAGCCAAAACCGTCAAGGAAGCCATAGGTAAGTTGCCTGCAATCGAAGCGGGTGCGATCGACTCGAAAGATCCACTGCACCAAAGCTCCAGCCTTTCCGAAACCAACTATCAGCGCATACTCGTTTCCAAACCGGGCGGAACATGGCGTGACTGGCCCGAGGAACTCGTGGCGGATTGTCACAAGAAAAAAAGCGGCAAGACCTATCCAAGTGTGTATGGTCGGATGAGTTGGGACGAGCCTGCACCGACTATCACAACGCAGTTTTTCGGTTTCGGCAACGGCCGGTTTGGCCATCCCGAACAAAACAGGGCGATTTCTCTGCGTGAAGGCGCGATCCTTCAGAGTTTTCCCAAAAAATACAAATTTACGGCTCCCGGTGAACCTATCAGCAAAAAGGTACTCGGTCGTCTTATTGGAAATGCGGTCCCCGTAAAACTCGGTGAACTCATTGGTAAGAGCATTTTGAAACATGTGACGGAGTACAACGCATCCGTCTGCGAAGTATAGACGGAGAGCGCAATGAAGAATACAACCGATCGTTCCAAACAATATCTGTACGTCACTTCCGTGGCTCCCGAACCCGGACAACTCGTCGAAGTCCGAAGACGCCAGTGGGTTGTCAGCGACGTTCAGGGACAATCTTTCGAAGCCAACGGAGAGCAACATGTCGTGACCCTGTCCTCCTTGGACGAGGATGCTCTGGGTGAAGAGCTCCAAGTGGTATGGCAGATAGAACCCGGAGCCAAGGTTCTCGAAAAGGCTGGAATGCCTCGTATAACCGGCATCGACTCCGAGGACAAATTGGATGCCTTTCTGGATGCCGTCCGTTGGGGTACGGTGACCAATGCCGACAGATCCTTCCTACAGGCTCCCTTCCGCAGCGGAATCACCATCGAAGATTACCAGCTGGACCCATTGGTACGTGCGATAGACATGGCCCGAGTCAACCTGCTGATTGCGGACGACGTCGGTTTGGGTAAGACCATCGAGGCGGGGCTTGTCGTGCAGGAACTGCTTGTTCGTCATCGTGCGAGAACGGTCTTCATAGTCTGCCCGGCTTCGCTGCAGGTCAAGTGGCAGGTCGAAATGTGGGAAAAATTCGGATTGGAATTCCGGATTGTCGATACCGATTACATCAAGCGTTTGCGACGCGAACGAGGCATACACGCAAACCCATGGACTTCGTTCCCGCGACTCATCACTTCCATGGATTGGATGAAAAGCGGTGAAGGTCTCCGGCTTGTCAAAGATTGCCTTCCGCCGACCATTACCTATCCGAGAAAGTTCGATATTCTGATCATCGACGAAGCACATAATATTGCACCATCGACTGCCTCCAAGTATGCTCTGGAAAGTCAGAGAACCCGATTGATTAGAACCATCGCGCCGCATTTCGAACACCGACTGTTTCTGAGTGCCACGCCGCACAACGGGTATCAGGAGTCTTTCACTTCGTTGCTGGAATTGCTGGATGACCAGCGGTTCGCCCGATCCGTCATGCCCGACGAGAAACAGCTGCAACGAGTGATGGTCAGACGACTCAAGACGGATCTGGTCGATGCAGACGGAAACCCTTTGTATCCGAAAAGAAGGCTGATGCCTCTCGAGGTCGATTACTCGGCTGAGGAACGTGAGATACACGACCTCCTGAAACAATTCACGGCTGCCCGTGCAAAGAGCGTCAAGGGTAGTTCCTTCGAATACGGCTCCGACTTCGTCCACAAACTTTTGAAAAAGAGGCTCTTCTCTTCCCCTATGGCTTTTGCCGGAACGCTGGCCAAACACCGGGAGAGTTTGGAACGCCCCAGACCGAAGCAAAAGGCCGGGGCCATGGATGACAAGATCCTCAAAAGAGCCATCCTGAAGGCGGAAGAGGATTTTGCCAACGACCAGCTCTACGAAGATGCCCAGTACGAAGCGGTGGAAGCTGCCGGTGAACTGTCGGTCCCCCTGGATCAGAATCAACGGCAGATGCTCGACAAGTTGACCGCATGGGCCGAAAAATCGAAAAACCGGGTGGATGCCAAAGCGTCGGCCATCGTCGACTGGCTCGAAACACATTTGAAAACCGATGGTGAATGGAACGGAAAACGGGTGATTCTCTTCACCGAGTTCCGCGCCACGCATGTATGGATGGAACAAATTCTGACCACCTACGGCTTCGGCGGTGAGCGCATGATGTTGATGCATGGTGGTGTCGACCAGAACGATCGCGAAAAGATCAAGGCGGCATTTCAGGCCCATCCGGACATCTCACCCGTCAGAATACTGTTGGCCACCGATGCGGCCTCCGAAGGTATCGATCTTCAGAACTACTGTAACTTCATGATCCATATCGAGATTCCATGGAATCCGAACGTCATGGAACAGAGGAACGGCCGTATCGACCGACACGGCCAGAAGGAATCCGAAGTCTTCATCTGGCATCCTGTGGGAAAAGGGTTCGAATCGAACAAATCCATCCACTCGAAAAAGGTCGGCCAGATAGAAGGCGACCACGAATACCTGATGAGAGCGGTACTCAAGATCGACACCATCCGGGAAGATCTCGGAAGTGTAGGACCGGTCATAGCCCAGCAAATCGAAGAAGCCATGCTGGGCAAGAAAACGGTTCTCGATACCGCCGACGCCGAAGGCAAGGCCGCAAAGGCCAGAAAATATGTATCCGCCGAGCATCGCCTTCAGGAAAAAATAGACAAGCTGCACAAAAGGCTCATGGAGGCCAAGACCGACTTCCATCTTTCGGCCGATCATATACACAGAGCCGTTTCCATCGCTCTGGAACTCGCCGAAAAGCCACCGTTGAAACCGGTCACTCTACCCGGAGCACCGGAAGGCAGCGTGTTCGAGGTGCCTGTACTTCCCGGATCGTGGGGCCGTGCGACTGCCGGACTCGAACATCCTCATACAGGCGAAAGAAGACCGATTACTTTCGACAACGAGGTGGCGAAGGGTCGTGACGATGTTGTCTTGACCCACTTGAACCATCGACTCGTCCAGATGTGTCTACGGCTTTTGCGGGAAGAACTCTGGAAGCTGGATGACGTGAAAAAGCTGCACCGTGTGAATGTCAAGACCGTTCCGGACAGTGAACTTTCGACACCCGCCGTGCTTGTCTGGTCCCGGCTGGTCATCACCGGGGGCGACCATCACCGCCTTCACGAAGAGATCACGATCTCCGGCGGCGAGCTCAAACACACCGGATTTTCGAGAATACCGCAGCAAGGCCGTTTGCAGGAATTGCTGACCAAGGCAACCACCTTCGATCCGAAAGGCGCACTGCTGGATATCCTGACCGAGCGATTCGAAAAACAGGAGAGCTCCATTCGGGCCACTATGGAAGCCCGCTCGAAAGACAGGCTTCGTTTCCTCGAAAACACGCTGGCACGTCGGAAGGATGGTGAGATAACCGATTTGACGAACGTTCTCGATGAACTCGAGAAAATGATAAAGAGTGAACTGAAAGAGGATGGCCTTCCTAAACAAATGGTTCTCCCCGGGTTCGAGTCCGAGGAGCGCAACCAGATTCGCAAGGATATCGAAGCACTGAGAATGCGACTGGCAAGAATTCCCGAAGAACGGGAAATGGAAAAGGCGGCAATAGAGAAACGTTATGCAGGATTGACCGATAGAACCTTCCCGGTGGCCGTAGTTTTTCTGGTTCCAGAAAAACTACTCAAGGATGAAAACGGAAGGATGAAGGATGAATCCGGAGGTCGTAATGATTGATTTGAAAACGAGAACCAAGGCTTTCGCAATTAGAATCATAAAACTCTATACCGCATTGCCGAAAACGACTGAAGCACAGGTCTTGGGTAAGCAAATTCTGCGATCAGGAACATCTGTAGGTGCACATTACAGAGAAGGTTCCAGAGCGAGATCGGATGCCGAATTTATTTCAAAACTGGAAGGTGGACTTCAGGAGCTTGAAGAAACGTCATATTGGCTGGAGTTGCTTGTTGAATCAGGCATTATGACGGACACCAGGCTTGGTGATTTAATGAAAGAAGCTGATGAGTTGACAGCCATTCTTGTAACTTGTGTAAAGAATACCAAGAACAAGCAAGGAGGTAAAAAATGACACGTTCATCCTTCCGCCTTCGTCCTTCATCCCACCAAGAGTGGCTCTCGATGATCGAAGTGTCCGGTCCTTTTCTGGCCGTATCCGTGCTGGAGAAGATTTTTCCACAGGGACTCGAGTCACTGGAAACATACAGAAAGAAACGCATCCGCTCCGCATACGAGGAATGGCGTGATGCCGTCGAGGAAGACGATCCTCAGCTTCCTGAACTGCACCGGGCTTGGATCGGGCTGGTTCTCGAAGAACTGCTGGAATACGAGGATTCGGTACTCAAGGCCGCATCTGATGAATTTGTCTACAAGTCTCCGGACGGGGATGGCCAATTCAAACCCGACTTTGTTTTGACGGGCGATGGCGGCAGCGGCCCGATGTTGTTCGTATCCATAATGCCCGAGGGTACGGATCTGGAAAAAGTGAAGGTTGGCGATGGCTGGCCGGTTCCGGTTTTCGAACGAATGACCCTGCTGTGCCGTGACAAGGGAGTCCGGCTCGGACTCGTCACCAACGGTGAGCGCTGGATGCTGGTGAACGCCCCGGTGGGCAGCACCTCTTCCCATGTATCTTGGTACGCCCGTCTCTGGTTTCAGGAACCGGTGACGTTGAAAGCTTTCCAGTCTCTGCTGGGAGTGAGGCGTTGGTTCGGCCCAAAAGAAGAGACCCTTCCTGCCATACTGGAAGATTCCCTCCAGCATCACGAGGAAGTGACGGATACCCTCGGTGAACAGGTCAAGCGTGCCGTCGAGGTGCTGGTTCAGTGCCTGGACAAGGCCGATCAGGACAGAAACCGGGAACTCCTGCATGACGTTCCGCCTGCTGAACTCTACGAGGCCGGATTGACGGTGATGATGCGGCTGGTGTTCGTTCTCTGCGCCGAAGAGCGTGGTCTCTTGCTGCTCGATGATCCTATATACGACCAGCACTACGCCATCACCACCCTGCGTGGGCAACTGGCCGAAGAAGCCGACCAACATGGCCACGAAGTTCTGGAAAGAAGACACGATGCCTGGACCCGGCTGCTTGCCGTGTTCAGGGCCGTCTATGGCGGCATCGAACATGAATCCCTGCGGATGCCCGCACTGGGCGGCTCGCTTTTCGACCCGGATCGTTTTCCGTTTCTCGAAGGCCGTGCCAAGGGAACACACTGGCAGGAGACGCCTGCACGGCCCCTTCCTATCGACAACCGAACCGTGTTACTGCTGCTCGAAGCGTTGCAGGTCTTGGATCGGCTCGGTTGGAAGGGCTTGATGTCATAGCAAAGTTGGTTAAAGAAAAAACACTGCGTAGCCTTCCAGCGATAAAGAAAGCCCTCCAAAAAGAAGTTGATAATGCCACCTTCGGCAAAATTGTCATGGTCTGTGGTGGCGACAGGGAGCTGGCCAATCGCCTGAAGCCGTTCGCTTATCTGCTTCGGACCGACGCATGGGGTGACTTCATCGTTTACCGAGCTCATTCCTTTGCCGTCACCCTCGGTGCCGACAGGCGTGAGACCGGCACGCACTACACACCAAAATCTTTGACTGAAAGCATCGTCGAGACCACCCTCGAGCCGGTAGCTTATTTCGGTCCGGCTAAAGGAAAGCCGCGTGATGAGTGGCAACTGAAGTCCTCGGCTGAATTGCTGGAACTGAAAATCTGTGACCCGGCCATGGGCTCCGGAGCCTTTCTCGTTCAGGTCTGCCGCTGGCTGTCCGAACGGTTGGTCGAAGCGTGGGGCAAAGAACAAGCTCAAGGCCTATTTATTACTGTCGATGGCGAAGCCATTCAGCCTTCATCTCTCAGCCTTCATCCTTCCGGAGAGCCAATGCCCGACTCGCTGGACGAACGTTTGCTCATCGCCCGTCGTCTGGTGGCGGAAAAATGTCTGTATGGTGTGGACCTCAATCCGCTTGCCGTGGAACTGGCCAAACTTTCCATCTGGCTGATCACGCTGGCCAAGGGCAGACCCTTCGGCTTTCTCGACCACAACCTGCGCTCCGGCGACAGCCTGCTTGGGTTGACCGAGCTGGAACAGTTGACCAAGTTTTCGCCACACCCGGAAAAGAAACAGATCATTTCCTCTTTCGCTTCCAATATCGAAGCGGCGGTCAAGGATGCGCTCGCCCTCCGCAAACAGCTTCGGAAAACCCAGATTCGGGATATCCGTGACATTCAATACATGGAACAGCTGGATCGAGCAGCCAGGCAGAAACTAGAACATATTGAACACATTGCCAATACCATGATCGGTGAAGCCTTGACTTCCGGTGGCAACCAACGATCACTGGATACCACCATAGACAACCTGTCAATATGGGCAGCTGCCTATGTCGAAGGCAACAACGAGACCGGACGGAAGATCGTTGCCGAGGCGAGAAAATCGCTTTCCATAGACCTTCCGGCAGGCAAGCCACCACGGAAGCCGTTCCATTGGGCGTTGAAGTTTCCAGAAGTTTTTGAGCGGGGTGGATTTGATGGGATTGTCGGGAATCCACCGTTTATGGGAGGCCAGAAAATTACTGGTGCTTTAGGCATTTGTTATCGGAATTATCTTGTAGAACACATAGCCAAAGGTAAACGTGGCTCAGCAGATTTAGTTGCATACTTCTTTATTCGAGCAAACACATTACTTTTCTCTAAGGGAAGTTATGGGTTGATAGCGGTCAATACCATAGGCGAAGGAAATACCCGTGAGGTTGGGCTTGATTCAATCTTGGCATCGGGTTCATCTATTTACAATACAACTCCTAATGTTATTTGGCCGGGCAAAGCGAACGTTGTTACCAGTAGTGTCCATATTACAAAAGACAAGTGGAAAGGTGCAAAATATATCAATCAGGATAGAGTCGAAACGATCAGCGCGGCATTGACAGAAAGAGAAAATTGGCATCCGGTTAAATTGGTTCAGAATAAAGGAATCGTTTTCCAAGGAGTTATTACACGAGGAACAGGTTTTATCCTTGATAAACATAGTGCATTAAAGTTGTTAAAAGATGACGATAATGCTAACGATGTAATTTATCAATACATAATTGGGAAAGACGTAAATGGGAATTCCTCTATTGAGCCGGGGCGTTGGGTAATTAATTTTTGGGATTGGTCAGAGAAAAAAGCCAGTTTTTATCCTGAAGCTTACAGAATAGTCTCAAACGAGCTAAAAAAAGATCGTTGGCGCAAAAACGAAAGTGGAAAATATATTTGCGCCAAACCACTTAGAAAAAAATGGTGGCTTTACGAAGGGCGTCGTGAAGGATTATTCCATGCAATCGGTCGTGGTCATAATTTTCAAAAACATCCTGTTGGATGGGACCCTGCCCAACAACCGCTGGATAAGGTTATCGTTTTCGCCACTGGTGCAACAAAATATCCGTGTTTTACTTTGGTTCCCAATACATACATATATGCAAATACTCTTTGTGTTATAGCAAGCCAGAGCTTTTCTCTTTTTGCCTGTCTTTCATCAGATGTTCATACGGTTTGGGCTTGGGAGTATTGCTCAAAAATGAAGCAGGATATGCGTTATACGCATGGAGATATTTTCGAAACATTTCCATTTCCGGAAGGAGTTTTGGAAGGCGATGCTCAAGGATTGGCTCAACTTGGAGAACAGTTTTTCAATCTGCGTTCACAATATATGAAAACCAAAGACAAAGGTATGACCAAGTTTTATAATGACCTGCATAATCCTGCATGCCAAACAGATGAAATACAAATCTTGCGAGACTTGCAAATCCAAATCAATCGAGCGGTGATTGATTTATACGGCTGGGATAAACTTGATTTATGCCAAGATTTCCATGAAGTCTCCTACTTACCTGCTGGTAAGAATATCCGTTTTACCATTAAGGAAGAAGCACGCAACGAACTTTTGTATCGCTTGTCTCTGTTGAATAAAAAACGCTATGAGGAAGAGGTCGCTCAAGGGCTGCACGACAAAAAGAAAAAGAAGACCTCACCCCCCCCGCAAAAAGAAAACATCTCCGAACAAAAATAATGGCAATATGGATCTGTTCAATTTCATGAATGGCTCCCAGAAGGGAGCGAAATAATATGGAGAAGGTGAAATGAAAGAATACAAACTGAATGTCGACCCTCGAATTCTGGAGTTGCTGGGGCCGAATCTGTATACGAACATTTATTATGTGTTGGCTGAGTTGATCGCCAATGCTTATGATGCCGATGCCAAGAACGTTTACATCATAGCCAACAAAGATGATATTCGCGTAGAAGATGATGGGCATGGAATGTCATATGAATCTGGTGAAATTGCCAACTACCTAAATGTCGCTCGTGTTTCTCGCGAGAGTGAAGAAGACTCAATGACAAAGTCTGGAGTTCGACGAAAAATGGGTCGTAAAGGTGTCGGAAAACTTGCGGCTTTGTCGGTGTCCGAGAATGTAGATGTAATGACCATTTCAGATGGTGAAAAATCTGGATTCATTCTGTCGCGCCGTCCAGATGACGGTAACAAGCTTAAAGCTATTGACGATGAAGATATTGTTTTCGATTATGTTAAGAATCATGGCTCGGCCATCGTAATGCGCTTTCCACAATATCGACTTCACAAAACCCTTACTGCTGTCAAACGAAACCTCCTGAAGATATTTCCATTGGTCAACTCCGACTTTCGTATCCACATCATTCGGGACAACAAGTCTGAAGTGATTGATGATTTTGACCGCAATATTATGGGAGAATTGTGTACGCTGATCACCTTGGGAAATAGATTTTCAGAATTATGCGATCTGGTCCCTGATCTCTATCCAGCAAAACGGCAAGACTTGGTCGAAATAAAAGAAACCAAGTCGATTCCATTGACGATGAAAGACACTCAGAATTCGGAACACGAGTATTCCCTGAAAATTGAAGGATGGATCGGGACATACAAATCAACTCGTGGCCGCAAGGCAGAGACAACAGATTTTCCGGACAATTTCATTTCCTTGTTCGCTAACAAAAAAATGGGCGAATTCAATATCTTACCTATTGTAGGACAAAACAAACTGACTGAGGTATATGTCGTTGGACAACTTCATGTAGATTTATTCGAGCTTACCGAGTTGCCCGATATGGCCTTGAGTAATCGACAAGGTTACAAGTCAGATGATCCCCGCTATGAGGTTGTTCGTAATTTTGTTCGAAATGAACTATTGTCAGAAATCCTCAAAAAGCGAAAAATATTTACCGACCTTGTTAAAGAAAAAAAGAAAAAGAAAAAGGCAGACACTCAACGAGAAGATGAAAAAAAGCTGAAACAAGCTATGGATAGTTTCCGTAAAAAGGCCAGCGAAAGTGCAGCAAGAAACATAGCGGAGATGGTGTCTGGAACAGCTTCTGATGTAATTCAGGACGTAATCGAACGTTCGATAAACGAGAACAGTCCAGATTTAGGGCTCAAGACTGTAGTCGATTCCCAGAAAAAGAAAATATTAATCAGTCAAACTTATCCTGACAAACCATTCGCAGATATTATTTATCAGATGCTTTTATACAACAATATTCCTGCAGACGACATTCTGTACACAAATTGCGATAACGAAGTTTGCCGCGTTCCGGAAGGAACCGGAGTTTATGATTACCTTCGTGATTTTTTTGTAGAAAGCTATTCTACGCAGAAAATCTATGTTTTATTTGTCACCAGTGAGAATACCAAACAGTCATGGGGGGCAATTACAGAAGTAGGTGCTTCGTGGATCACACAAATTGATAACAAGATTTTCAATATCCATCCATTCAGGCCGAAGCATCCGCTCAATGACGAACTTCAGTGGCAGAGCACAAACCGCGAGAAACCGACCAGTGGGGACCTTTGGATGATTCGACTCAATGCGGATATTTTCTGTCAGAAAATTGAGCATGTCTGCGACTCTCTCAATTATCAAAAGAAAATGCGTGAAGAAAATATGCGATATCTCGGAACACTTGTTCCCATTCGAGATGCATAGGAGTTTTTATGGATATGATACAAAACAACAACGCATGGCTGGTGAGGCTCGGTGAAGAAGCCCACCTCGATGGCTACATTCTAAAGGTGGAAGGAGGAAGGCGGAAGGAGGAATTTCTTCTGCGTAGAATTTATGAGGGCGATGCGATTATCTGGAAAGAGGACGAATGGCGTGTTGGACGAGTCTATCGAAAGCGAGTGACCGGAGATACAGTTGAGTTTTGGTTTGATGGAATTGAAAAGGTCAAAATTTCTGAAAATTCAGCCTTCAGCCTTCATACTTCATCCTTGGAGGCAAGTCGGGTTATTCAAAGATTGGAATGGGATCAACTTGAGATTGCTCTAGAAGAAGCAGGTATACAGTGGAACAATTTCCCGACTTGCCGTGATGCGGCATACGTCCGTGAGTTGATGCAGGCGGCCATGATCGACGACCTTCTGGGACCGGCCGACGGTCCAGTCGAGGAGATCATCGATATGAGCGTCCGTGATCGCTATCTGGTCGGCAAGCTGGCCCCGCAAAATGCGGTCATCACCGAAGAGGACGAGCTGCCCGGCGCTGGAGCCGAAGACGAGCAGGAAGGCACCCGAGAGGTGGATGCCTCGACCAACCAGTCACTCGTTCCATCGTCCTTGGGCTTCACGTTCTGTGTGGATTCTACGGTGGACAAGGTGGAACTGATCGCCAACTGGGGTCGTTATGAAAGGACGGAGAGCGAGCGAATAAACGGAAAGACGGACAAGCCTTTCCACTGCTGGAAACGTATTCCGTCCGGCGGTTCAGTCATCATTCCGATGAACAAACGGAAAATCGAACCACTCGTCATCGACAATCAGTGCCCGGAAGTCCTGGTACAGGGTTCTATCAGCCCACCTCTGGATAACGGCGACCGGCTGGTGACGCTGTTTTTCATCAACAACCAGTCCATGCCGGAACAGAATCAGGATCAGGCTTGGGTATTCCAACCGGAACTGATCGTCCGTGACCCGGAAAAACGCCCCATATTCAGGCGGCGTCCGGTACTGGATTCCGATGGTGGTGATGCCGAGCGTGAAGCGCTGGAAATGATTTACAGAAAACAGGTCGAGTTCGCGGTCGGTCACGGTGTGTCCGTCCATGCGACAACGGCTGAAAATGATACGGAACACGCGGTCGAGATCAGAACTGCCATTTTACCGGAATACGAAGTGCCGGTGACCGAAACGCCGGGGCTGGCAGACGAAGACCGTCCGGGTATGAAGCGCATGATTGCCGAAGGTTTCCTCGACATGGAAAATCTAGCGGAGCTGGACAAGGACGCCCTCGTCTCTGGGTTGCGAATCCTGACACAGGACTATTCCGAGTGGATTGATGAACAACGAACCAAGATTCGCAACATTGAAGGCGGAAGTCAGAAGGCGGAAATTCATCCTTCATCCTTCATCCCTCAGCCTTATCATGGTGCCGCATCGGCGGCCATGGATCGCTGTTCTCAGGTTCACCAGCGTCTGGAAGAAGGTATCGAGACATTGGGAACGAGCGAAGACGCCCTCGAGGCATTTCGCTTCGCCAACCGTGCCATGGCCCTCCAGCGTATCCGCAGTATCTATGCGCTCTCCAAGAGGCGTGGTGACAATCCAGATCTCGATGCCCTGAACGTTCGAAAGAACCGGTCATGGAGACCGTTCCAGCTGGCCTTCATGCTTCTGTCGTTGCCAGCCTTGGCCGATCCGGAGCACAAGGACAGAACCGAACCACTAGAAGCCTATGCCGATCTTCTCTGGTTCCCCACCGGTGGAGGTAAGACCGAGGCGTATCTGGGTGTGGCCGCTTTCACCATGGCGATCCGACGGTTGCAGGGAGAGCTGGGCGGTCTGGATGGCACACGCGGTCTCTCCGTAATTATGCGATATACCCTCCGCTTGTTGACGCTCCAGCAGTTTCAGCGTGCGACCACCCTGATTTGTGCCTTGGAGTCGATGCGTCGTGAAGATTCCAAGAAATGGGGAACGACTCCTTTCACTATTGGCCTCTGGGTAGGTAACCGGGTGACTCCCGGGAGCACAGAGGAAGCACATACGGCCATTCAGAGTTTCAGGGATGGCAAGCGTCACGGCAGCAATTCCCCGGCTCAGTTGACCACCTGTCCATGGTGTGGTGCCGAGATTGCCGAAGGCCGGGACATCGAAGTGAAAAAAGATGTCGGACGGACGTTCATCTATTGCGGAGACAAGTTCAGGCGCTGTGATTTCGGTCGAAGCAAGTCCAAGGATATGGGAATCCCCGTTCTGGTAGTGGACGAAGAAATTTACAGGCATCCTCCGACCATGCTGATCGCCACTGTGGACAAGTTCGCCATGATGGCGTGGCGCGGACAGGTGCGAACGCTCTTCGGACGTGCCACACAGGAATGCGGCCGACATGGCCTGCTCTGGCCCAATGCGGATTGCTCCGGCAATCACAACGCCAAGGGCAATCTTCCCAAGGTCACGGTCAAAGACATCACCCCGATTCGTCCGCCGGATCTGATCATTCAGGACGAGTTCCATCTCATCAGCGGGCCACTGGGAACAATGGTCGGACTTTACGAGACTGCCGTGGATGAACTCTCCACATGGCAGGTCGGCAGCAAATCGATCAGGCCCAAGGTCATCGCGTCGACCGCCACCGTGCGCAAGGCCGACGAGCAGGTCAACAACGTGTTCTTGAGACAGGTGGCAGTTTTCCCACCCCATGGACTGGATGTGGAGGACAATTTCTTTTCGGTCCAGAGACCGATCGAGGAAAAACCTGGCCGTCGATACATGGGGATCTGTTCCCCGGGAAGCTCACGTCCGGCCGTGTTGATTCGTGTCTACGTGGCCATGTTGACGGCGGCGCAGTCACTTTTCGAACGGTTCGGTCAGGTCGCTGACCCATACATGACGGTTGTCGGGTATTTCAATTCACTGCGGGAACTCGGAGGCATGAGACGCCTTGCCGAAGATGACGTCCAGACCCGTGCCTACAGAGTGCAGATGAGCGATGTCAGCCGCCCGGGACTGGAACAGCGGTCGGTCAGGAACGTGGATGAATTGACCTCCCGTGTGTCGAGCAAGGATATCCCGAAAAAACTGGATCAGCTGGAAGTGAAATTCAACGCCACTCTGGAAGACGGCAAATACGTCACCAAGTGGGGAAAAGGTGAAACTCGGGCCATCGATATCGTTCTGGCCACCAACATGCTCTCGGTAGGTGTGGACGTGAATCGTCTGGGAATCATGGCCGTGAACGGTCAACCGAAAAACACCGCCGAATACATTCAGGCGACGAGTCGTGTCGGCCGCCAGTTCCCGGGACTCGTTTGCACGGTGTTGACATGGTCCAGACCGCGTGACCTCTCGCATTACGAAACGTTCGAACATTACCATGCCACCTTCTACAAACACGTCGAGGCCCAATCGGTCACGCCTTTCGCGCCAAGAGCGCTCGATCGTGGTTTGACGGGCACGTTGGTCAGCCTGATGCGGCTGGGTCACACTCCGTTGAATCCGAACCTCGGTGCCATGGCGCTCGACAACGTAGCCTCTCCGGAATTGAAAAGCGCAAAGGAGAGCATTACCAACAGAGCCTGGAAAGCAACCAGCAAAAAGGCCATCAAGGACAACGCCGAGATAATGATTTCCGATCGCTCGGACCGCTGGGTGAAGGAAGCCGGAAAAACCGGACGGCGCCTGGGTTATGAAACCGAAAGGCGTAAAGGCGATGTGGCGGCACTGCTGAAAAAACCGGGTGTGGCCGCTTGGGATGAATTCACCGTTCCCATGTCGATGCGTGAAGTGGAACCGGGTGTGAAATTGATTATGGATATTGCGACTCTGCCGGAGCCTCCGGATTGGCGAATGAGAAAGACAGATGATAACGACGGAGGTGAAGCATGAGTACATATCCAGTAGGACAAGTGAGACCCAGTCAGCTGTTGTGGACCTACGGACCGGGTGCGTTGATAGACCTACCCAATCTGTCCGTGATCACGATGGGACTGGACAGATGGGATATCGACCGATGTCCACTTGTTGAAGAAGCCCGGTTGCTGGCTGCCGTGCGTCGAGTGCTCGGCCCGCAGGTGACCCATCTGCGGATTCCACCATTCCTGAATGACGAAGGTGCTAGTCCGTTTTCTGCCGAAGGTAAAGTCGGTGTTCCGGTCAGACCGTTTCCGCGTTGGCTTCGTTGTGTGAGATGCGGTCTTCTGGCTGAATACGACTCCGGGCTGTTCAAGATCAAGGCCAACCCTTACAGACCGGAACTGACTCACTTCGTCCATACGAACTGTATCAAGGGTGCAAATGCCGATGCCGTTCCAGCGCGTTTCCTGCTGGCCTGTCGTAACGGTCATTTGGACGATTTCCCCTGGCACTGGTTCGTGCATGGCAGGCAGTCCGATTGCAGAGGAACGTTGCGTTTCTTCGAATCAGGGGCTTCACTGCAGACCGAAAACCTCTGGGTCAAGTGCGATGCTTGTGATGCTTCTAAACAGTTGGCCAAAGCCTTTGGCAAAAGCGGTCAGGAAAACCTCCCGGCTTGCCGAGGCCGCCATCCTCATCTCGACAAATTCGATGCGGACTGCAACGAGCAACCCCGGGCGGTTCTTTTGGGGGCCACCAATAGCTGGTTCCCGATCACGCTTTCCGTGTTGGCCATCCCCCTCGAGAAGAACCAGCTGTCCCAGTTGATTCTCGATGGATGGGACTATTTTGCGGATGCCGATTCTGCCGATGAGATCAGGATCATCGTAAAGACCCTGACCAAGACAAACAGCCTACCCGGAATCGACAAATATCAGGCGGATGAAATCTGGCTGGCGGTACAGGATCGAAAAGATGGAAACGCCACCGAGATCGTTTCCGAAGTTGACATCAAGGGGCCTGAGTGGGATGTGTTGATATCCCCGAACCCACCGACGGACTGGCCGCACTTTTTGAGCAGCAAGGTTGCGAGACCGGAACCTTACAAGGATGTTCTGGATTCGGTTCTCTTGTTGGAGCGCTTGAGAGAAGTGAACGCGTTGATTGGATATACCCGTGTGGAAGCTCCCGAGGAATCGGCTGACGAAGACGAGCGCCCACCGATGGCTGACCTTTGCAAAGGAAAACCGAGCTGGATTCCTGCCGGTGAGGTGCATGGCGAAGGAATATTCATCCGTTTCAACGAAAAGGCCATTTCCGACTGGGAAAAGCTGGAAGCCGTCAAACGCAGAGACCAGAAAATTGAACAAGGTCACCGTGGCTGGAGGAACGCTCGTGGTCTCGATCGGGAAGTCGGCTACCCGGGAATCAGATATACCATGCTGCATTCATTCGCCCACCTGTTGATCAGGGAGCTGGCACTGGAATGTGGTTACAACGCGGCAAGTATCCGGGAACGGATCTATGCCGGGAACGGAGAATCTCCAATGGCCGGGGTTCTCATCTACACCGCCGCTGCAGATTCCGATGGAACGCTCGGTGGTCTGGTCGATCTTGGAAAGCCCAAGAACCTCGGCCGTCTAATCGAACAGGCGCTGAACAGAGCCGTGGTGTGTTCGTCCGACCCTCTCTGCTCCGAACACAACCCAAGCGAAGATCGTTCCCTCCATGCGGCTTCATGCCATGCATGTACATTCGTGGCCGAAACATCCTGTGAAAGAGGAAACCGCTATCTGGACAGAGCCTTGCTAGTGGAAGCATTCGAATGCAAGGATGCAGCTTTTTTCAGAAAGGTGACCAAGGACTACCATTGCGTCGCTGAGAAACAGGCTCCATACAGATCGGCGGAGAAGTGATGAATACCGATATCTGGAAAACCATAGCTGACATCGGAATCGAACTTCATCCCGACCGAGTAAACGCGATAGCGGACAAGATAGCCGGCTTGACTTCGGTGGACGAGTTCTACAAGGCGAGTTCGGGCTTCGGCCCGGCTGCCGACAAAACGATGATGAACGCCCTCGAGAAGGCATGGAAAAAAGATCCCCGGGTATCGCCTCTGGAACTTGCCGCCGCGTTGCGTGGCGCATCTGGAACGGCTTCGATCATGGAAAAGCGTGAAGCGGTCGAAATGGTCTGGACAGGTCCTTTCACGGGGCTGGTCGCTTCCCGGCATACAGAACAGGTCTTACTCGAGGTGATTGGCTCCGCGAGATGGCGACTCTTCATTGTCAGCTTCGTCGCCCATGACATCACCTCGGTCAAAAAGGCTCTGCAGGATGCGGTCGGCAGGAACGTCAAAATCGACATCCTGCTGGAGTCGTCGAAGGCCCATGGCGGGAAGATCGATATCGACTCGATAGACGCTTTCAAAAAGGCGATACCTTCGGCCAATGTCTATGCATGGAATTCCGAGTTGAAATCCTCTGACCGGTGGAACGGTGCCGTCCATGCCAAATGCGCCGTTGCCGATGGCTCCCTCGCTTTCATCACGAGTGCCAACCTCACCAGAGCGGCCATGGAAAACAACATGGAACTGGGAGTGCTGGTCCGTGGAGGCAACCTGCCGGAGAAACTCGAACGACATTTGGAAGCGTTGGTGACGACGGGAGTGATAGGGAAAATCTAATGGATACAGTCGACACCAAAACCCGTTCCAGGATCATGAAAAGTGTCCCTCAGAAGGACACCAAGCCCGAAATGCGTCTCAGAAAGGCGCTGCACGGGATGGGTTTTCGGTATAGACTGCACGACAAAAGATTGCCCGGCTCTCCGGATCTGGTTTTTCCGAAGTACAAGGCCATCATCTTCGTGCATGGCTGTTTCTGGCACCGGCATGGCTGTAAACAGACCACAACGCCTTCGACGCGTGAGGACTTCTGGAAGGCCAAATTCGAAGCCAATGTCGAACGTGACAAAAAGAATGTCAGTGACCTCGAAGCAGCCGGTTGGCGCGTGATGACCGTGTGGGAATGCGCACTGAAGAAAGCTGCCGAAAATGACCTTTTTGAAAAGATACGGGAGTTTTTGCTCTATCAGATGAACGAAAATACTGAGGAATTGCCGATTGCGGAGATTGAAGGATGACAATAAAAAATCTGAAAGTCGAAAACGTTCGTGGAATCGGTCAACTCAGTATTGGCTCAAACATACTTAAGAATCGACCCAATATATTGGTTGCACCAAATGGATTTGGGAAAACCTCTATCGCCACGGCTTTTAAGTGCGCTGCAGACCAGACATCAATAAAATTGAAAGATGAAGACCGTCACAATCACGATAACAGCAAGAAAGCGGTAATTGAGCTTGAGTTAGAGGAAAGTGGTTCTTCCTTGATGCTGAGCGTTACGGAACAAGCCCATTCGAACGATATTCGCAAACAACTCGATGTTCATGTCGTGTCTGACCTGAGAAGAATCAAAGCGCACTCGCGCAATTTTGGAGACTTTTCAAGAGCAGAGGCAAAAATGGTGATCGACCCGATTGTCATTTGCAAAAAGGTCAATCGGGCAAATAGCCCATACAAAATTTCTGAAATAAAACGTGCCTTTAGGAAACATAAAACAGCACTTCCAAATATTGCCGACGCTCTTTTCCAATCACATGACTTTGTAATGAGGTCTCCAGAGTGTTGGCAGTATGTCGATGTGCTTATAAAAACACGTAAGTGGAACCAAATCGAAAATGTCAGAAAGCAATTGTCTGATTATAGCGGGAGCACCGATGATGGGTTATCGCATGCTGCAACGGCCATAAATGATTTGTTCGTCAATTGGCCTGAGGCGAAGAGGTTACTTTCCATTGTTGAAGCGACCACAAAGCTTTGCGGCGTTGAGGCATTCTTGTCTATCTGGCAGATACTCACACTTGCAAAAGGTGGCAGGAATGCATTGAAAAGCTATTTGGACTGGCTTCGCTATTCTGAAATAAAACAATCACTGAAAAAGAGAATAAAAAGGATTTCAATACAGGAGATAATCTATGACCAATAAACCAGAAGGAGCCGGATCAAGAGCATGTTGGTTTGTTGGAGCTACTTATGGCTCTGACGATCAAACCGGTAGATTTCTCAATGACGGGATCTGGGAAAACGGATATCAGGATAAGGATCTTGACCAGGTAAAGTCTATCCAGACCGGTGACCGGATTGCGATCAAATCCTCTTATACCCGAAAGCGGAATCTTCCATTCGACAATCGTGGACAAAGCGTTTCTGTCATGGGCATCAAGGCTATCGGAGTTGTAAAAAAGAATCATGGCGACGGTCGGACCTTGGATGTTGAATGGACCCCTTTCGACCCGCCAAGAGAATGGTACTTCTATACAAATCGAAGCACCGTATGGCGCGTTTTGCCCGGGGACTGGACTACGGATGCGTTAATCCGTTTTACATTCGAAGAGAAGCCTCAGGATATCCCCCGGTTTAGGAATGCACCCTATTGGCGTGAGCGTTTTGGAGACACCTCTGTAGATAAAAAACGCTTTCTCTGGACCCGTTTTTATGAAGCCATCGCAGACAAGCTTCTCTTATACAGGGATAAGCGAGACGAGCTCATAAAAGGCATACATTCAATTGCATCAAAAGTCGAAGGCTTATCTAATCTGTATCTGCAAGACAAGTTCCAGGATGGCACAGCGGCAGGGACTTTGAAGGATATCTGTCCATTTACAGCTATGGGGATATTCAATCGAGGCATTACCGATGTGAACAGGAAAAATATTGCTACTGAATTGGCAACTTTTCTTGGTGTTGAAGAAGTTGTGCCGGACTCATTTGAAGGAATTCCCAGACTCGACAACCGAAATTCCTGGTTCTTTGGAACTGTTGAGAAAAGAAAGTCCGACGACATCGATGCGCTATGGGAGATATTTGCCCGGGCAATCACCTTTTCAGATTCTGACGATTCTGATGTCAGAGCTGGTTTCATTTCAGCTTATGATAGTGCAACCGAGAGATTCGGTGTCGGCTGGAATTTAACAGTGGGGTTGTACTGGATTCGTCCATGGAATTTCCCGACTCTTGATGGGCAGTCTCGAGCATATATCAGCAAGAAACTGAATATCAAAAGGTGTAATAGTCTCAAAGATCGTTGTAATGCAAACGATTATTTAGCGGTACTGAATATATTGGAAACACGATTTCAGGAAGAGGCTTATCCGGTTCACTCCTTTCCAGAGCTTTCCCTTGCTGCTTGGCTTTTCAAGAATGGTGGGACATCGCCACACTCCAATGCCACTGATACAGATGTTCAAAGTGACGAGCCGGGTAGCGCGCCAGAAGAAGAAGTTACCATCGATTCAATTGAACCGTATTCAGTCGATAATATTATTTCGGATGGTTGTTTTATCGAACGCGTGAAGCTTGAAAGGATTCTGGAGCGGCTCCGAACAAAGAAAAATCTCATTCTGCAAGGCCCTCCCGGGACAGGGAAAACTTGGCTTGCAAAGAGATTGGCGTTTGCTCTTATTGGGCAAAAGAGTGATAGCAAGGTTCGAGCAGTTCAGTTTCATCCGAATCTTTCATACGAAGATTTTGTTCGGGGTTGGCGTCCATCTGGTGATGGCAAACTGACTTTGGTCGATGGCCCATTTGTCGAAATGATCAGGGCCGCTGAAAATGAACCTGGTACAAGGCACGTCATTGTAATCGAAGAAATCAATCGAGGTAATCCTGCACAGATATTTGGTGAGATGCTGACTTTGTTGGAGGTCGACAAGCGAACTAAAAACGAGGCGTTAGAGCTTTCATACCGTCTTAAAGATAATGAGCGAGTGTTTATTCCAGATAACCTTTATGTGATTGGAACAATGAATATTGCTGACAGGTCGCTTGCTCTTGTCGATTTAGCACTGCGGAGAAGGTTTGCATTTATCGATTTGAAACCAGCACTTGGAAAAACGTGGAAAGACTGGGTAGCAACTCAATGCAAAATAGCCACAGACATACTCGATGAAATTGAAAGCAAAATTTTGTCTCTAAATACAGAGATTACATCTGATTCCAGCCTGGGCGAACAGTTCAGCATTGGGCACAGTTATGTCACGCCTCCGTTTGGTATTCCTATCAATGATGCGCGGGAATGGTTCCGACAAGTAGTAGATACAGAAATTGGACCTCTCTTGGATGAGTACTGGTTCGATTCTCTTGATAAAGCCCGGAAGGCAAGAGAACGACTTCTTGAGGGATTCTAAAAAATGAGCACTGTTGCAGCCACATTGCCGAAGCCAGATACCCCTCTCAAAGAGTCTGGTTACATAGGAAGAATTCCTGTCCGGAATCTTTGGCTGCTTATGCTCTATGCATCTGACCTTTTTCGTCAGCTGGATGAAGCTTCACAGGTTGCTGTTGAAGAAAATCCTGATGACATACCCGACTTGGTTGCAGAAATTTTATCCACACAGGTTGAACAGCGAATCAAGCGAAACTTAAGCTTTGGATACCAGACACGCGAGACAACTCTGAATCGTGTTCGTGGCCGAATAGATTTACTGAAGACTGAACGCCATAGGCTTCTTGATAAAGGTAAGGTGTTTTGCCGCTTTGATGAGTTGACCGTTGATACGCTTCGCAATCGCTTCGTACGGTCAGCATTGGAAAAAATTTCAAAGTTGGTGAAACGCCAATCTCTGGGGCACAGATGTAGGTCTATTGCGAACAGTTTAAGACGTATGGGGGTGGTCGGAGAAAAACCGGGACACGCAGAGGTTTCGATAGACCGTTTTGGAAGGCACGATGCAATCGACCGGAAAATGGTTGCTGCAGCTCATCTTGCGTTTAACCTGGCATTACCAACCGAATCTGCCGGAACAAAATATTTATCGTTACCAGACCGTGAAATTACTTGGATTCGGAAACTCTATGAAAAAGGAATTGCCGGTTTTTATGATGTTACTTTATCCGGTCAGGGGTGGCGTATCGAAGCTGGAAAATCTATCGGATGGGCCGTAGAACAGAAAAGTTCTGGCATCGACAAGATTTTCCCCTCAATGCGTACTGACATTACCTTGAACCATGAAATTTCAGGTAGGCGGGTCATCATCGATACCAAATTTAATTCGATTGTGACCAAAGGGTGGTACAAGGATGAAACGTTGCGCAGTGGATATCTATACCAGATTTATACTTATTTGAGGTCTCAGGAAGGGCTGGGAGATCCTCTCGCGGACAAAGCCACTGGAATTTTACTACACCCTTCGATTGGTAGCATGCTTAATGAATCAGTTTCGATCCAAGGACATGAAATTCGGTTTGCTACGGTAGATTTGAGTGCCGAAACAAAAATGATACGACACCAATTATTGCAGGTTTTGGAGGCCAGTCATGAAGATTGATCGTGCCCAAGGATTCCTGCTTGGCCATCTTGCCGGTGATGCACCGGGGAGTCTGGTTGAATTTCAGTCCCCGGATGAGATCCGGCGTAGCTACCCTGATGGTGTTCGGAAGCTGGCAGATGGCGGCACATGGAATACCATTGCCGGTATGCGTGGTAATTCCAACCCGGATAGCCAGGCCAACGGAGCGATGATGCGAATCAGCTCGCTCGGGAGCTTCGAGGTCGGATTTGGACTGGATCAGGTTGCCGAATGGGCTATGCAGGATGCGGCTCTCACTCATCCCAACCTGATCTTCCAGCAGGCGAATGCACTCTTTGCCATGGAGATTGCCGACGCCATTCAATCCGGGTGCAATGGCAAAGAGCTATACCAGCACATCCGGCAGTGGCAGCAGACATGCCCGTTGAATCCGCTTTGCTGGATACCATCGACAAGACTGCCAAAGAGCCGCCAGCGGATCATGTCCACCAACAAGGCTGAGTGATGATCACTTTTCAAAATGCTCTGTATCAGCTGCTTCATGCGCCGAGCCTTGACGCCGGTATTGTCAATACCATCATGCGCGGAGGTGACACCGCATCCAACGCGGCCATTTGCGGGAAGCTGTTAGGCGCTATGTGCGGTCGGGAGGCTATTCCGGCCCCACAGTGGTTCGACTGCCTGCAAAACTGCCGCCCAGAGGCCGGACATCCGCGAGTACACCATCCACGCCCAGGATGCTTTTGGCCGGTGGATGTTCTGATGCTGTCGAAGCAGTTAATTTCTCACAACATATAAAATGGAGGTCACTATGACTAGAAAAGCAGGTTCACATCATGTAGTCCCAAACGCCGATGGCGGCTGGGATGTTAAGAAAGACGGGGCGACCCGCAGTAGCGGCCACTTTGACAAAAAGCAGGATGCCATAGATACCGGGCGCAAGATCAGCCAGAACCAAGGGACTGAGTTTGTTATCCATGGTAAAGATGGGAAGATTCAAAGAAAAGACAGCCACGGAAACGATCCATACCCACCAAAAGGTTAACAACAAGACATGGTTTGTAGAACACACCGTCGGGTATTCAATCGGGAATCGAATCCACGTCCGTTCTCTGTTTCGGGAAAATGTAGAGAATTAAATTTCTCTCGGTGTCCGGCAGACTGAAAGGACTTGATGTTGCGCAAAGTATTGAATAAAAAGTGTTTGCGTATGTATTTTGGTTTGGAGAACGAATTGGGGTAAGGCTCTGTTCCCTATACCATTCGCTTTTAAACAAACCGATCCTGTTGTCGAGTCCGGCATACGGGATCGGTTTTTATCTTTTTATTGATTAGCGACTTACGCCGAATTGAGTATCCTGTCGAACGTTCAGCAATCACTCCCTTTTCGGAAAATCTTGTTCAATGCGCTTCTCTGCAGCCAATTTCTTCTCCGTTTTCTCAGCTTCTGCTTTCTGCCAAGTCCAGTGGGAGTCGGGTTGGCTGAAGTCTGCACTTGCCCCGCTGTTTCCGCTTGATATTGC
>PDWJ01001917.1_pt1 | contig 23640 bp, 22 predicted proteins | sample 1430881 | NCBI WGS metagenome assembly PDWJ01 (sample SAMN01162460, study PRJNA174530) | Oral metagenome, whole genome shotgun sequencing project. | biome: Marine environment; feature: Marine mammal; material: Swab sample of the gingival sulcus; isolation source: swab sample of gingival sulcus... | reverse complement strand
TTCAAGGGCAGGAGAGGACTCAAAAAAACAAACGAGGCAAGGGAAAAACCGGACAGTTTATATGTTTTAAAACAGGACAAATCTATTTGTTGCTAACAGCAAGTTTTTTGCATCTTGCAAAATTATTTTCCCTCAGGGGAAAGGTCAAACCCTGACCAGAAAAGCAGGCTCTGTGAGAGAGTATAGGCCAGCTTGTCAAAGCGTTTTTCACCTTGTATCCAGGTTTCTTTTACCAGAATGAATGCATCCCAAAATCGTCGAGGAAGAAATGAACCCTGCGCATACCAAGGACACGGCCCTGCTTATTATTGATATGCAGAACGATTTTGTGCTTGCCCAAGCTCCTCTTCATGTGACCGGGGCCTGGGCAAGCATCCCGGCAATTCAGAGCATACTTGAAGCCTTCAGGGAGGGCAGGCAGCCTGTCTTCCACATTGTTCGTGAGTATCGTCACGATGGGTCAGATGTGGAAAAAATACGTAGAAAGGCCTTTTTAGGTGGCCAGCCATGTGCACTCCCTGGGTCCAAGGGAGGAGAGATTGTCCAGGAGCTCGCCCCGCTTCCTGGTGAGTACCGAGTGGTCAAGAACCGATTCAGCGCGTTCATGTTTACGGAACTTGATCTCATGCTCAGAAGGCTGGGCATCTCCCACCTCGTGGTCACTGGTACCCAGCTTCCCAATTGTGTTCGGGCTACAGTGTACGACGCCCTCTGTCTGGACTATGACGTGACCCTTATCATAGATGCTTGTTCAGCCCAAACCCAGGAGATTGCTGCGGCAAATATTACGGATATGGCTCATGTCGGGGTACAGTGTCTGAGCTCGCGTGATTTCCTGCAAGGCCGCTTGGCATCTCAAACGCGAGGACAATGATGGTTACTCTTCTTTGTGGAGGAACCGTTGAGCTTCCTGCTCGTTCATGGCAAAGCAATGCTCTGGCCCAGGAAATACCCCTGTGGTCACCTCTTCTCCATAGTGACGCAGGGCCGTGACAATCTCCTCCTCAAGCTGGGCATAGTGCTTAACAAATTTGGGTATGAACCCGTGGAAAAGCCCAAGCAGATCATGAAAGACCAGAACCTGGCCGTCGCACTCTTTGGCTGCCCCAATGCCTATGGTCGGAATAGTTAAGGCCCTGCTGATTTCTCGCGCCAGAATATCGGGTACGCATTCGAGCACAAGCATAAAGGCACCAGCCTTTTCCAGGGCCAGGGCATCCTTCATCAGGGTATGGGCCGAAGCGGCATCCTTGCCCTGAACCTTAAATCCGCCCAGGTTGGTCGCCGTCTGGGGGGTCAGACCAATATGAGCACACACAGGGATACCGGCCCTGCACAGCCCTTCCACCTGGGGCACGACGTCACGTCCTCCTTCCAGTTTGACCCCGTCACATCCTCCTTCCTTGATGAGTCGGCCGCCGTTGGTAACCGCCTGTTCCACAGAAACCTGATAGGACATAAACGGCAGGTCGCCGAGCACAAAGGCCCGTTGATTACCCCGCATGACCGCCTTGATATGATGGAGCATATCCTCCATAGTTACGGGTACGGTGGAATCGTATCCCAGTACCACCATACCCAGGGAATCACCCACCAGAATCATATCCAACCCAGCCTTATCCACCATCTGGGCTGTGGGATAGTCATAGGCCGTGACCATGGTTATTTTTTGCTTGGCTGCCTTGCGGGCCGCAAGTTCACACAGGGAAATTTTAGCCGCCATTGCTCTGTCTCCTCATGGCTGAACAATCATCTTATTGAGATACTTACATACCTGCCGACTGGATGAGAATATTATCGATCAGTCGAGCCTTGCCCAGACCCAGAGCCACGGCAAGCACAACCGGCCCATTGATCGTAGACACTTCCTGCATGGAATCTGGATCCACGATCTCACAATAATCCAGATGCCCAGCAGGCAGGTGATGCGCGTAATATTCCCTCAGCCTGGCCTGTACAACATGGGCCTGTTGCTCTCCCTGTTCGATCCAATCTCTGGAAGCCTCCAGCCCCTGGTACAAGGCCGGAGCCTGTCTGCGTTCTTCGGTGGTGAGATAGGCGTTTCGGGAACTCATGGCCAATCCGTCCTTTTCTCGGACAATGGGCCTGCCGACCACCTTCACCGGCATATTCAGATCCCTGACCATGCGCTTGATAAGGGCCAATTGCTGACGATCCTTGTCGCCAAACACGGCCACATCAGGCTGTACCAAATTGAACAATTTGGTGACCACGGTTGCCACACCCCGAAAATGACAAGGGCGGGTCTTGCCGCACAGCCCCCTGGCCAGGGCAGGCACCTCAACCCAAGTGGCATGATCCGTTGCATACATGGCTTCTTTTGAGGGCATAAAGAGCAGATCAACACCATGTTCCTCGGCCAGACGTGTATCCCGCTGACCATCACGAGGATAGGCTTCCAGATCTTCGCCCGGCCCAAATTGCGAGGGATTCACAAAGAGAGATACCACCAGCATGTCACAATGCCGACGGGCCCAATCCATAAGGGAGAGATGCCCTGCATGGAAAAAACCCATCGTGGGAACCAAGCCAATGGTCTTGTTTTTTTTCTGCTCCAGACAGAAACGCTGTAACCTGTCCGAAGAAGTATATATCTCCATGATGTTCCAACTCCTTACTTAGTACACCCAAGGATACCCATAAATCGTTAGTCAACCCCATGCATCAGGCGCAAGGAGAAGCTGCGCACCAAGCAGAAGCTCCCTGTCATCAGACACCTGTCAGCCGATTCCTCCGTAGATGATCCCCAGCACCAACACCAGCAAAGCAATCAATGGAAAGACATATTGTAAAAAACATCGCAGACCCTTGCCATATACCCTTCCAGAACCAGTATTGATCTCTGCCAAGGCCTTGTCCGATCCATATACCCAAAAAAAGGCCACCTGGACTATCAGCGCTCCAAAGGGAAAGAGATAGATGGTGATGATATCGGCCCACTTACCAAAAAGTTTCATGTTCATCTCCAGAGGCAGCCCCACCACAAAGGCCATGGCCCCTACCAGGAGGACGGCATGAGGCCGCTGCAACCCCAATCTTTCAATGACAGCCTCTACAGGCACCTCAAGAAGATTCAGGGCCGAAGAAAGTCCTGCCAGGGTGACACTCAAAAAAAACAAGATACCAAAAATATGACCTTGGGGCATACTTTCAAAAATCTTGGGCATGGCCACAAAAAGCAGGCCCGGGCCGGATTGAAGATCCTGGTCAAAAGCAAACATGGAAGGAATAATGACAAAAGCGGCCAAAAGCGAGGCACTGGTGTTCATAATCACGGTCTTAAAAGCCGAATCCGGGATATCCACATCCCGCTTGAGATAGCTCCCGTAGATAAGCATACCGCCAAGACTCACCGTAAAGAAGCTTTGCCCCAGGGCCATGATCCAGGTGGTCACTTCCCCCAGCTTCGACCAATCCGGTTTGCTCAGATATTCTATCCCCTGAAAGGAACCCGGTAGGGTCAAACTGCGGATGAGCAGAATCAGCAACAAGGCAAAAAACAGGGGCATGGCGACCATATTACACTTCTCCAGACCCTTTTCGATGCCTGCGGCCACAAAAATCATGGTCAGAAGCATGGCAGTCAGATGCCAAGGAATGGAGGCAGCAGTTCCGGCCAGCCCATGAAAAAGTTCTCCAGGATTGGTGCCCCCAAAACCGTGTAACAGCGCGGTGAAAAAATAATTAAGAATCCAACCCAGTACAACAACATAAAATACCAGGATGCCAAAAAGGGCCATCACCGGGATGACCCCAAGCATGGTGCCCAAAACAGGATGCTGAGGCGTAAAAATTTTGACCACGGCCCCCATAGGGCCAGCCTTCTGGCTCCTGCCAAAGGCCAATTCTGCCATGAGTCCAAAGACCACCATCCCAAAAACAAAGAGAAGATAAGGTACCAGAAAGGCGGCCCCGCCATAGGATGCCAGCCGCCAGGGAAAGAGCCAGATATTCCCCAAGCCAATAGCCGCCCCCATACATGCCATAATAAACCCCAGTTTGCCGCTCCAACTTTCTCGTTTCACTGCGTATTCCTCCCCGTATTGTGTAGCATCCATTGCGACCATGCTCGTGGTCAGAGGGGGCATTGGCACAGGCTTGTACGAATTTCAAGGGCTGTCTCCCCTCATCAGATGTTCTTTTCCTTCCAGCAGGGCCGTTACCCCCTTCCAAGCAACTCGTCACAAGACGGCTCTATCCCAGCAGGGAGAGGTAATATCCCACCATGTTCATCTCCTGCTCAAAACCTCCATGCTCACGCATTTCCTGCCAGACATATTCCAGAAGAGACCTGGCCATGTCGGTTTGCTCGTCCTGGACAAGGCCCTTAAAAACATACTCGTACACAGCAGCTTGCGAAGCCGTATCAAGTGTAAAAAACAATGCCGCTGTTTCGTCCCAGCGGTGCTGGTCTGTCAGCCAGCAGACTCCCAACGTATGCCTTGAAGCCTCGTCCTCACCGTTCTTAAAGGCCAGGGCAAAGGGCAGGATGGCATCAATATCTTTTTTGAGTTCCAGAGGCGACTTGGGGGAGCAATAAAAACAGGGCTCAAGCATACCTGATGTCATGCGCCCGTAGATGTGCTGGCGGTCGCCCTGGTTCTGTACCTTGCGGTGTAAAGGCGTGCCCTCATAGATACGTGCCCCGATAGTGTATTCATACCTGCGCCAACCGTGAGGAGGCCGTTGGAGCATGAGATGCAGGGTTTCATGCAGCGTCTCCGAGGTTTCTCCCGGCAGGCCAAAAATCAAGTCCACCGTATGTTCCAGCTTCAATTCCTCACAGATGGCCAGAGTATTGAGGATATCCTTTTGGCGGTAGGACATACCGTTTTGTCGCAGCACCGTGTCGGCGAAGCTGTCACAGGTAAAGACCAAGGAAAACCCTATCTCCTGGACAAGCCTGGCAAAAGAGCGGGTAAAGGGACGAGGAAGGAATTGTGAGGCAAATCGGAATCGGTCATGGAGTCCGGCCTGACGGATGGCTTCCAGTAAGGCGGTAGGATAGTCCAGATTCGGGATATTGCATTCCGTGTCTATGAAAAAAATCGTGCGGGTTTCAGGGTAGCGTTCTGCCAGGAGATGCAGTTCTTCTATGACCTCGGCAAGAGGGCGGTACATCAGCTTTCGGCCTTCAATCAGGGGTTCAACACAAAAGGAACAGCCCTGGTTGCACCCTCGCTTGAGCTGGACGGGCAAGGCCGTACGCTGCAGGGCGTAGCGAAATTTCGGTTCACGGTTACGGGGGTACGAGCCGTCAAAGGTATAGGGATCCCTGGCATTCTTCCCTCCTCCCTGTCCCCGCCAGACAAGGCCGGGAATGGTCTTGACCCTGTCCAGATCCGGCCAGTTGCGTAAAAACTCCAGCAGGGGCTTTTCCCCTTCCCCGTGGATGCCAAAGTCCAGATCCAGTTCTTCCAGCACGGCCTCCGGCGAGATGGTAAATCCTCCGCCGCCGACAATAACAGGCACGTGGGGCAAGTTCTTGTTGAGCCAAACACAGATGGTTTTGATCTCCGGGAGGAAATAGCGGGTTGAAAAACCTGGCCCCTGAAAATTGCCATAGGTCTCACAGGCCATTGTGGTGTCAATATTGCGAATACCCAGTCCGATGCAGTGGGGTTGGAACGCGCTCATAATGGCATATAGATTCCTTGCCATGTCAGAACTGGGAAGAAAGGGATAGTCCAGTTCCACCTCATAGCCGTGAGCACGAAGACGTGAAGCAATGAGATCCAGGCCAAAGGGATAGACCTGATTCACCAGATAATAGGGATCGGTATATAAAAGAAGAACCTTTTTCATAACAAGCCGCCTATGGCTTCACAAACATCCGGTGCCAGAGAAAGTATAGGGTATACGGGAGTCCGCAGAAAGGCCTTGGTCATCCCTGGGAACACACAGAAGAACACAAACAATTCTGATGCGCTTTGGCGGTGGTTCAAAAAATCACTCGAAGGTTGCACGCCTTGGCTCTGCTGTTTGAAAAAGCCTCACCGAGTGAGTTGTTGACCAGCAAGGTATGAAGGTAGGGTTTGTTAGACCTGCCCTGCTCCAAAAAGCTGCTCATACAATCCCATAAGAGATGAACTGCCCTCCTTGCCCGTTCCTGGACAGAACACAGGCTCATATCCCAGGCTACGAGCCTGTTTGAGTCGAATAGCCTGCCCTACAACCGGACGGATCTGACCGTTTAAGTCGACCTCCCCCCAGAACACAGCCCGTTCCGGCAAGGGACGGTCATATACAGACGAGAGAATAGCGGCAATAAGTCCCACATCCATGCCAGGATCGCTGAGTTTTAACCCGCCGCCCAATTTGGCATAGATGTCCAATTGGCCAAGATTGAGGCGCAGCCGTTTTTCCATGACTGCCAGGATGAGATTAAGGCGGTTGGCATCAAGCCCCAGGGCCGTACGTCTGGGGAAGGTCAGGTAGGTTTTGCTGGCCAGGGCCTGAACCTCTACGGCAAAGGGCCGTTGACCATCCAATCCCATGACCACTGCCGTACCACTGAGACCGGGATCCCGTGCCTGAAGGAAGCATGTTGATGGGTCCAAAACCACCTGCATGCCTGATGATTGCATCTCAAAGAGCAGCAGTTCATTGGTTGGGCCAAAGCGGTTCTTGAGCACCCGAAGCATACGGAAGAGATGCTGACGATCTCCCTCCAGGGAGAGCACCGTGTCCACCATGTGCTCCAGAATCTTGGGGCCGGCAAGCTGTCCATCCTTGGTCACATGGCCCACAATGACCACACAGACGCCAGATGCCTTGGCCTTTTCAATGACCTGCATGGCCACTGCCCGAACCTGACTGACACTTCCAGGAATGCCGTCCACCTCTCCTGATGCCATGGTCTGCACGGAATCAAGAATAAGCAATCCTGGTCGGTGCGTGTCCTCCATAATGGCAAGGACGTCCTCAATCTGATTCGTGGCCATTGCCTGGACATGACTGAGATCAAGACCCAAACGCTTCCCCCGTGCCTGCAACTGTCCCAGGGATTCCTCTCCTGAGACATAAACACTGGTTGGGCCTGATCCGGTCATGCTGGACGCCAATTGCAGCAGCAGGGTGGACTTGCCAATGCCTGGCTCTCCTCCCACCAGCAAGACAGCACCAGGCACCAGCCCCTTGCCCAGCAACCCGTCCAGGCCCTGGATATGGGTGGGTATGGGCGCAACCAGGGTCTCTGGGGGGGGATGATCCAGGCTGACCAATGGTGCAGCTTCTTTCAGGCATCTGGATGCCTTGCTGGTGGGGGTAGTTCCTGCCTCCAGGGTATTCCACTGCCTGCACCCAGGGCATTGGCCCATCCATCTGGGACTGGTTGTCCCGCATTGGGAACAGCGATAGATCGTCTTGGTTTTCATGCAAGGCTTTCCCTCGTTATCATAATGAAAGGGCGGCCTGAGAGACCGCCCTTTGAACGATTATCACATACGGCAGAGATCCTGTGTCTGGTAACAAGATTCCCAAACGAGCAAATGGCCCATCCTTCATACGCTACCTGTTCGGGGACAGAAACACCGCTCTTTGAACCTGATTCCTCACGCCTTATTCAGGTGGATCTTTGGCCTCAATGGGTTCCAGGGCAAATTCGTTCAACGCCTTGGGCGGATCAGGAAAAACCACCATGAATGGGACACCTGTTCCGGGTTTGAGATGGGTGTTATTAGTCAAGATGCCCACCTTGGCAGTAAGGGCTGCCTCCAATTCGGCCTTGCTAAGTACCTGAAGCTGAAAATAGGACACCACATTGCCGCAGAGAAACTCCTTGGAAGCAATGACCTTATCAGAGGCATCAAAAAGCTTGACGCGCAATTTGATCAATTCCTTGGGCACCTTGAAGCCGTTAACCGCCTTCCCCTCAAGCACAAAGACCTGACCAATCTTTTCGTTCTTCACAAAATACTGACGGACATTTTCCAAGGTGATTTCAGGGATGATCACATCCTTTTTCTGCTCGCTGCTATCGACCTGTTTGCCGGTAAAAGTGCCTGTTCCGGTATTATCAAGAAGGTGGGGGGCATAATAATAGGTGCCAATGCCCACACCGACCAGAATAAGAATAAAGAGGAACAGCCAGAACAGAATCTGTTTGCCCCGCCCTTTTTTCTTACCGTGAGGAGAGGCTTCAGAGGATGGGTCTTCCCCGCTCTCCTTACGAGACCCCTCTCCGGGCCTCTCAAACAGCACCGAGGTCTTATTAAATACCTCATCAAGCGCATCCTCTGTGGGTTCCTCTGACAGGGGCTCCTCTGAGGGTTTGGAAACCTGGAAAACGTGCCCGCAACGTGTGCAGCGAACCTTACTCCCTTCAGGGCTGATCCGTTCGTCATCCAAATTATAGCGGGTAGGACATTTTGGACATTGTACAATCATACCGACCTCATCAGGCTGCTACCAGGCTTTTAATCCACGGCAGTCAGTTCATAAATCCCTTCCAGACAACGACACCTTTCATCGTAGTCCAATCCATATCCAACAATGAACCCCTTTTCTAAGGCGAAACCAGGAAAGTCAACAGTCACTTCCACTTCACGGCGTTCGTTCTTGTCTATCAAGGCAGCAATGGCTATGGAACGGGGGTTGCGGACTTTGAGCACCTTGGTCAGATATTCCATGGAATGCCCGGTATCCACAATATCCTCCACAATAAGCACATGCTTGTCCTTGACGGAAACCTCTATGTCTTTGGAAAAAATCATTTTGCCTTCCCTGGATGTCCCACCTGCATAACTGGCCAGGCGCACGAAATCCAGTTCAGGATTAATGGTCAGACTGCGCATAAGGTCAGCAAAAAACACAAAGGCCCCCTTGAGTACACAGATGCAGACCAGGGGTTCTTCTCCGTAACGGTCTGAAATCTCCCGGCCAAGTTCCCGAATCCGTCGGGCAATAACATCCTGGTGGAACACGAGATGCTTTTTCATGGATTTCCCCTCTTGGTTTGACTTCTTTTCCCAAGGTTCAGAAGCCGTTTACAATGTCTTTTGCATGGCCACTTCGTTACATTGGTCTGGATATTTGGGACAATTGAGGCAATCTGCCCAGACCTTTTGGGGGAGGGTTGCCTGATTCACCGGGGCAAAACCGAGTTTGGTGAAAAACGCTGGTTTGGCCGTCAGAGTGAACACCTTGAAGATGCCAAAGTTCTGGGCCTCACTCACACAGGCTTCCACAAGACGGCGGCCCCAGCCCTTGCCCCGCAGGGGGGTGGCCATAACCAGCGAACGAATCTCGGCGATATCGTCCCAGGTGATGGCCAAAGCACAGCATCCCAGGATGCCTGATTCATCGCCCTCAACAACATAAAAATCCCTGAGCCGATTGTAGAGATCATTGTACGATCTCGGCAGAACGACTCCCTGGCCTGTGGCAGCCTCCTGCATGAGCAGTCCGTGTATCTGTTTGACATCCCTGACCAGGGCTTTACGCACCCTCAATGCTTTCATTTGTTGCTCCGCCATTGGCACTCAGATTCCCAGGCTGTTAGTTCTGGCCGACAAAAATAGTGATGGTCTTGCGGATCTGATCGAGCTGCATAGGCCCCTTGTTTGTCCATCCTTTTGTGCCGTTTTTTTTGTAAAAGACAAGGGTGGGCAGAACCTGAATGTCCTGGAATGCCTCGGCATGGTGAGGAGGAACCCAGTAGTTCTCATAGGCACATGGAACCCGCTGCATAAAGGCTTGAAGCTGTCTGCCATCTTTGTCCAAAGAAACACCTATAATGCGCAGACTGTCCTGCGGGTAGGCTGCATGGAGTTCATTAAGGGCAGGAAATTCCTGGCGGCAGGAACTGCACCATGTCGTCCAGTAGACAACAAGGGTGACCTTGCCCGTATTCGCCCTGATCATGGTATCCAATTCCTGTCTGGAAAGACTCTTAATCTCTTTGGCCCATGCCGATCCGCTGAGGATGAGGGCCATCATGATTGTCACAAAGGCCATCTGGTTCAGGCAAAGCTGCCATGCCCTCTTGAGGCCATGTCCCTGGTTAGACGCCATCATACGCTTCCTTCCTGTCCGCACAGGCGCTGCGCCAGTCTGACCGCAGCCACAGCGTCCTCGGAATACCCGTCTGCACCAATACGCTTGGCAAAGGCCTGGGTGACAACGGCCCCTCCTACCATCACCTTGCAATTAAGACGTTTTTCCCGAAGCAGATCCACGGTATCCTGCATCCGTGTCATGGTGGTTGTCATAAGTGCGGACAGCCCCACGACACGGGCATCATATTCCTCCACCGTCTGAACAATCGTGGCCGCAGATACATCCTTGCCCAGATCAATGACCTCAAACCCATGATTTCTGAGCATCAGGCAGACGATATTTTTACCAATGTCATGAATATCCCCTTCGACTGTGGCCATGACGATCCTGGTCTTTTCTTCGGCCCCGTCCTTTTCCAGGTGGGGTTTGAGGATATCGAACCCCTTTTGCATGGTCTCGGCAGAACGGAGCAATTGGGGGAGGAAAAATTCCCGACGCTCATATTTGTCGCCAACAACGGTGATGCCTGGGATCAATTCTTTATTCACCAGATCAAAGGGATCAGCACCGTTCGTAACGGCCGTAAGAACCATATCCTCAATAGCATCCTTTTTCCCCTGGATCACGGCCTGCTCAATGGGGGTGCCCCCTTCACCGCCTCCTCCCTTGTTCTGACCCTGATCGGACGGCGTTGTCCCTCCCCCCGGTTCCCCGCCTGGCTCCCATTGGGAAAAGGCTCCAATAAATGAGGTCGCCTGGGGATCACGCCCCAGCAATACCTCACTGGCGGCCAGGGCCTCCTGGATGCGCGAGGCATTGGGATTGGCAATAAAGGCACCCATGCCTGCGGCCATGCACATGGTCATAAAATGGGTGTTCAGGAGTTCACGGGCCGGCAGACCAAAGGAGATATTGGAAAGGCCCATGACCGTTGTCAGACCCAGGGCCTTGCGACAATACCGGATAACATCAAGACAGGCCCTGGCAGCCATAGGCTTGGAAGAAACAGTCAAGGCCAGGGCATCTACCAGGATGAGCCGTCTGGGTATGGATAAGGCATCGGCCTGGGCTATCAATTCGTCAATAATAGCAATGCGTTCCTGGGCTGTGACCGGAAGTTTACGGCCCTTAAGGGGCAGGAGAATAAACGGGGCTCCGTAATCCCGGCACAAGGGCCCCAGACGTTCCATCTTGCCAGGTTCGCCGCTGATGGAATTGATAAGAGGAGAGCCTGGGTAGACGTTTAACGCCTCAATAATCGCCTGTTCATCACTGGAATCAATACACAAGGGGGTCTGAACCTGCGATGCCAGTTCACGCACAAGTATGGGCAGAAGTTCCTGCTCATTGACCATAGGAGCGCCTACGTTCACGTCCAGGGCACCGACCCCCATAGCCACCTGCTCCCTGGCCAGCTCCAGGGCCCTGGTGATTTCCCCGTTCTGAAATTGGGTGATGAGATCCTGTTTGCCCGTAGGGTTGATGCGTTCACCAATGATCTGACTGGGATACTCAAATCCCAGAGGAAGTGAAACAGAGCGTGAAGTCAGAACAAGGCATGGTGAGGGAGGCTGTTCAGGAAGGGTCGGCGTGAGGGACTCAGTCGCTGCCACCAGGGCACGAATATGATCCGGCGTGGTGCCACAGCACCCTCCCACGCATTGTACCCCGGCCTGGATAAAGGCACTGGTTTGGGCTGCAAAGGCATCTGGTTCCAGCCGAAAGACAGTCTCGCCGTTTACCAATTCGGGAAGTCCTGCATTGGGTTCTACCAAAACCGGTGTTCGGGAGCCGTTAAGGATTTCCCTGGCCACAGCAAGCAGACCTTCGGGCCCGGCACTGCAATTGGTGGCAATGAGATCCACACCCATATTTTCCACACTATCCCGAAAGATGGAAGGCGTGGTGCCTGTGAGGCTGACCCCGTCTTCAAAGGTCATGGAAATGCCTATGGGAAGATCACAGACACGGCGGGCAGCCACCACAACGGCCCGGGCCTCGGCCAGATCAAAATGGGTTTCCCCCAGAATGAGGTCAACGCCTCCGGCAACCAATCCCCGGATCTGTTCTTCAAAGGCGTGGACAAGCTCCTTAAAGCTGACATCGCCAAGGGGCTCCACCATGTGGCCGGTAGGCCCTACGCTGCCGGCCACAAAACCTTTATCGCCCACAGCCTTGCGGGCCAGGGAAGCGGCAAGACGGTTGAGATCATAGCAGGGGATATCTGGCCCCAATTTGAAACGGTTACCTCCAAAGGTATTGGTGGTGACGACCTGGGCGCCGGCATGGAAATAGTCTCGGTGGATTTGCTCAACAACCTGAGGACAGCGCAGACAAAATTGTTCCGGGGTCTCGCCGGCACCAAGTCCCCTGGCCTGTAACAGGGTACCCATGCCCCCGTCGAAAATAATGGTCGTGCCTGCTGCAAGTCGTGTTGTAAACGATGTCACTGTATAACCCCTCAAACAATCAAATCCGTCTCTGGTAAGGCTCTCGCACACCAGCACATCACAAGCATATCGTGATGCCGCCGCCTGCAAGAAGCAAGATGGCAATCTCCCCAAAATACAACAAGCCGGTTTACCCCTCAACCGGCTTGTTACCTTGGTTTGCTCGAATCGCTTACTGAAAAAGATTGAAAAGGACAAACAAAAAATATAGGTTACTTTTTTGATCTTTCATAAGCGCCTTGGCCTCCAACATTCCACAGGTTTTATGACATATACAGCCACCAGCGACGCCTCTCAGGATACCAACAACCCATCCGGTACAAAAAGCGGAACCGATCAGTTTACCCTGATGCCAGCTCCACCAACCAGCCTGGCAACCATTGATCCTCTTCGCCTCTATTTTCAGGAAATCAAACAATTCCCTCCTCTGGAAGAGGGGGAAGAATTTGAGCTGGCACGCAAGATTCGGGATGACAACGATCAGGAAGCGGCCTTCCGGTTGACCACGGCCAATCTGCGCCTGGTAGTCAAAATCGCCCTGGATTTTCAGCGGCGGTGGATGAAAAATGTCCTTGACCTTATCCAGGAAGGCAATGTGGGACTGATGAAGGCGGTTCAGAAATTTGATCCTGATAAGGGAATCAAATTCTCCTATTACGCTGCCTTTTGGATCAAGGCGTATATCCTCAAATTCATCATGGACAATTGGCGGATGGTCAAAATCGGAACCACCCAGGCCCAGCGCAAACTCTTCTATAATCTGGGTAAGGAACGCCACCGTCTTGAGGCCCTTGGTTACACCCCCGATACGACCCAAATCTCAAAGAATCTCCAGGTTTCCGAGGATGAGGTTATTGAAATGGGCCAGCGTCTTGGACAGAAAGACCTTTCTCTTGATATGCACGTGGGAGGGGATGATTCCGGCTTCACACCGATGGATTTCATTCCCGCCGAGACAACCGATATTGAAACGAGTATGGCTGATGGTGAGATCAGCGATTTGCTCAAAGATACCATCAAGGGCATCCTCCCCCACTTAAATCCCAAGGAAAGCGACATCCTCCACGACAGACTTCTGGCTGAACGGCCATTGACCCTTCGGGAGATTGGTGAAAAGTATGGCATTACCAGAGAACGTGTCCGCCAGATCGAGGCTCGTTTACTCAAAAAACTCAAGGCGCATTTTTCACGGGAGATCACCGATTTCTCCGAAGAATGGATCGAAGACCGATAGAGGAACGCTGCCCACAAAGCTGACATATTCTTCTGATCTGCGCCGCCCCTCATCCCACGCACCATAGACGAAGCAATGTATTGCCTCACCATGACCATAATCCGTACCCGCCTTATTGGGCCCCTTGCCCTGCTTGCCTGCATCCTTATCGGCTGCGCCGCCCAAAGCACGCCATCGTCCTCTGTGCATTGGCAGCTTTCTCCTGGAGCCCAGGCCTCCTTTGCCTTTCTCTCCTTTCTGGAACTCAACCAGGAGGGAAAATCCCAGGAGGCCCTGCAAGCCCTGGACACGGCCCTGCACCTGCTTCCCACCCCGGAATTGTACCTGGAAAAGGCCAATCTTCTCTGGCAGGCCAAGGCCATTGATGAGGCACGAGAAACCCTTAAATCAGGTATTCAGCACTTTCCTCAGACAGCAGACCTCTCCCTCTTCCTGGCCAAAACCTATGAAGCCGTCCGTCGCTGGGACGATGCCACCCTTGTGTTGCAGGACTATCTCAGGCTTCACCCCCAAAACCAGACGTTCATCAAAGAGTTGGGGGCCTTGCTCATCCAGCAAGAACAGTATGCCGCTGCCCTGGACAGGCTGCAAACCATATCTGAATCATCCAGGGATGAGGATACATGGTATCTCATGGGCAAGGCCGCATCGGGCATGGGCATGCGTAAACGGGCCATCCAGGCATTTACTGCTGCCCTGGACAAAGATCCTGAATTTTTTCGGGCCAAGGCCGAGCTAGGCTACCTCTACGAACGGGAAAAACAATATGTAGAGGCCCTTAAAATGTATGAAGAACTGGCAGGGCAAGGAGAGCCGGGTGCCCCTTTGCTCCTGACCATGATTCGGCTGCACCTGAAACTCAATGCATCGGAACGGGCCTTCCAATTGACCCAAGCCCTCCCCAATGACAGGGATTTTCAGATGGATGCGGCCAACCTTTTTTTGAAGCAGCAGTTTTACTCCTATGCAGCCAGTGTCCTCGAACCCCTGGCGAAGGAAGATGACCTGCCCACCAGAGGATGGTTCCTGCTGGCCCTTCTGGCCTATGAAGGCCAAAACGCACCGCACAAGGCAGAAACATATCTGACCCATATCCCGCGCAACGATCCCTATTTTGAACGGGCCCTCCTTTTCAGGATAGAGCTCTGCTATAACCAGGGCAAATGGGAACAGGCCCAGGACTTTGCCAATCAGGGGATACAAAACTTTCCCAGGCAGCCGCAATTCCTCCTTCTCAAGGCATCCCTGCTCAGGAAAACAGACAAGTTGAACCAGGCTTTGGCATTGCTGGAAAAAGGGATGGTAACCTGGCCTAAACATATTGATATCCTCTTTAGCCTTGGAGTGCTGTGGGATGAACAGCAGGAAAAAGAAAAGGCCCTGGAGTACATGGAACGCATCATTGCCATTGATCCCGATCATCACGAGGCCCTCAACTATCTCGGCTATTCTCTGGCCGAGCAGGGCCGTCACCTGGACAGGGCCCTTGTCCTGATCAAGAATGCCCTCAAGGCCGAACCCTCCAATGGCTACTACATGGATTCCCTTGCCTGGGTTCTGTACAAACAGGGCAAGCTGCACAAGGCCTGGGAGGCCATCGACCAGGCCGTTAAATTCGTGGATAAAGATCCCACCATCTGGGAACATTATGCCGTTATAGCCGAGGCTGTGGGTAACAACGAACAGGCCCGCCAGGCACGGGCCAGGGTCAAAACATGCCGCCAATCCCAGCCGTTGGAATAAAAGGGTCAACCATGCTCCCCTGCCAAGGAACTCAAGACATACCTGCTCGTCAGCAATCGTGCACTGGGGCCTTGCTCACTCTCTTTCTCCTTCAGGCAATCGTCAAAAGAACAGGGCTTCTTGCGCCTTCTGCCTGTACAAAAAACCAAGGACAAACAGCAAAACCCTTTATCTCAGGCGTCTATCCCTGCTGTCTGGCATGGGGTTTCCTCGTGACGGTCTGCCTGGCAACTCTCACCGCATGTGCCCCCAAACCGCATCCCACGCCTCCAGGCATCTCCCCCTGGGCAACCTTTGTCCGTCACCAGAAAGCCCTGGAGCCGCTGCAGCATTTTGTCCTCAAAACCAGCATCAACTATACCTCTGCGCAACATACCCACCGAGTGATCATGCGCCTTTTTGGCAACCTTGACTATCCGATCCGCATGGATCTTACGGCAGGTATGGGGCAGACCCTCTCCATGTGGCGGGAGGATACCAGCCTCTGGCAGGCCTATTTTCCCCAGGAAAAACGCCTATATACGGCCCAAGACCCCCGGCATGGAGTGCAGGTTCTGGGATTTCCTTCTCCTTTTGATCTCAGAGAACTGGCATTGGTTCTCCAGGGGAACCTCATGCCTCTTTTGCCGGACCAGCCTGTGCACACACTCTGTGAAGAGGCTGAGACCACAATCTTTTTTGACCAGTCCGGTCGTGTGGCATGGCTGCGTCTTGATTCCCTGGGGCGGGCCCTGGAACTCCAGGGAACCCAGGGTTGGCGAGTTGTTTTTGACCACCAGGAGACATCTCCGTATAGTCACAAAATTTCCATGATCATGGATGCAACCACCCGCGCCATCATCAGGGTTAAGTCCCTTGCTCCAGCCGTCTCAGCCTTGGATCTGGCCTTGGGACTTCCTGACGATACCGAGACCATTAACCTTGATGCCGTCACGACCATGACCGCGCAACCAGCGCACAAGGCCCAGGATCGTCCAGCAGCAAAACCGGACAAGGACACGAATCAATCAACCCACAATACGCAATGAGGTTTACGTTATGGATACCGATACCCAAAACATCCAAAAACCATCGTTTCTCAGGGCCTTGTGGCAGAACCTGCTCAATGGCTGGAAGGTTGTCTTGAGTGAATGCAACTGGCTGCTTATCAAGGCCTTCAGACGTTGGGAAATCAAACAGATGCACAAACGGCTCAACCAGGAATACCAAGGTCTGGGCAAGCTCTATATCTCCTTTGTGAAAAAGGAAAAAATTCTCTCACCCCAAGACAGCGAGGCAGAACTGCTTCTCAAACAAATCTCCTTTCTTGGCGAGGAAATAGAACACATGGAGCAGGAATTGCTCAACTCCCGTTCAGAATATGTCAAACGACGCAGCCAGTCCTGATCCGGTATACCCTATTGACGAGGACAGCATGAATAAAACCCCTCTTATTATTGGTTCTGACCACGCAGGTTTCCCCTTAAAACAGGAGCTTGTCGCCTATCTTGAAGACAAGGGTCTGGCCGTCAAGGACGTTGGTACCCACTCTTTGGCCAGTTGTGACTATCCCGTATATGCTCAACAGCTTTGCCAGGAGGTGCTGGATAAGGATACCCTGGGCATCCTGGTCTGCGGTTCAGGTGTGGGTATGTCTATGGCAGCCAACAAGATAACAGGTATCCGAGCGGCCCTGTGCACCAATGAGTACCTGGCCCGAATGACACGCAGACACAATGATGCCAATGTCCTCTGCCTGGGAGGACGTGTCACTGGTATTGATCTGGCCCAAGCCATTGTAGACGCCTTTTTAAACGCCTCTTTTGAGGGAGGGCGTCACCAACGTCGTATCGACCTTTTTGCAGGCGGCTGAAAAAGCACCATCTGCTGCGTTGCTGCGAAGTATTCAAGGCCTCACGTACTGGGGTACGCTTCGGCCTTGAATACTTCTTGCGCCTTGCACCTGGCACTTTTTGAGCCGCCTGCACGGGGCAGGCGGCGTGGGGTGGAAATGGTTGGGGGAAGGTGGAAGTGTTTGTGGATTTTGTCTTTGGTCGTTGTTGAGCCGCCTGCACGGGGGCAGACGGCGTGGGTGGGAGCAGATGGGGTGTTGTGGTATGAAGAGTAGTTGTTGGGTTGGTGCGGAGGGTTCCTTTCGCATGTTTTGGACGTGAACATCTTTTATTTTGTGAGGAATATGCCATGCCTGCACATCATGCGGTAAACGGGCAAGATATGGATCTGTATAGCGTGAACGTGATCAAGGGACTGATCATGGACGCCATTAGAAAGGCCAACTCCGGCCATCCGGGTGGGGCTATGTCCTCGGCGGATTTTGCCTATGTGCTGTTTAAGGATTTTTTATGCTTTGATCCTGACAATCCCCATTGGTGGAACAGGGATCGTTTTGTGCTGTCACCAGGGCATGAATCTATGCTTTTATACAGCCTGCTCACCTTAAACGGCTATCTTTCTCTTGATGATCTTAAGGCATTTCGGCAATGGGGGAGCAAAACCCCAGGCCATCCTGAACACGATCTAACCCCTGGCGTGGAGGCCACCACCGGCCCCTTGGGTCAGGGTTTTGCCATGGCAGGCGGTATGGCCGTTGCCGAAACCTTTTTGCGGCACAAACTCGGTAACGACGTCACGGATCACTTTACCTATGTTCTGGTGTCGGATGGTGATTTGCAAGAACCCGTGGCCCTGGGAAGCGCCGCCCTGTTTGGACAATGGGGGCTTGGTCGGCTCATCGCCTATTATGACAGCAATAACGTCCAATTGGCCGGGCCTACGGCCTTGGCCAATACGTCAGATACCCAGAAACTTTTTGAGGGCATGGGCTGGCAGGTCATAGATATTGACGGCCACGACCATGAGGCCATCCGCACGGCTCTCCGCGAAGCCCAGGCCGCAACTGACCGCCCAACCTTGATCATCGGCCACACGATCATGGCCAAGGGAAGTGCCACCCTGGAAGGAAGCGAAGCCACTCATGGTTCGCCCATGTCACCAGAGGAAATAGCTGCTACCAAAAAAAAGCTCGGTCTGCCTGAAGACCAATTCTTTTTCCTGCCCCAGGAGGTCATCACCCACTTCAGACAGCGTTTTCCCATGTTGGCGGATCGTTCAAGCCAATGGTCTATAAACCTGGCAAACAAAAAGCAGGAAGATGCCGCTTTTGCTTCGCTATGGGCTGCAATCAACCAACCTGCTGCCCAGCGTGAGATCACCTGGCCGGATTTTGAACCCGGCACAGAAGTGGCTACCCGCAAGGCCTTTGGTGCCTGCTTAAACGGACTCATTGAACAATTTCCCACCCTCATGGGCGGATCAGCCGATTTAGACCCATCCAACCAGACCGTGCATTTTCGGAAGGCCACCGGCATCTTTGGCAAGGACAATCCCTTAGGGCGCAGCTTCAGCTTCGGTGTTCGGGAATTTCCCATGGGCGTTATTATCAATGGAATGGCCCTGCACGGTGGAATCATCCCCTTTGGTGCAACCTTTCTGGTCTTTTCCGATTATGAGCGGAATGCCATCCGCATGTCTGCCCTGCAAAACCTGCCCGTCCTGCATATCTTCACCCATGATTCCTTTTTTGTGGGTGAAGACGGCCCAACCCATCAGCCCGTAGAACATGTCAGTTCGTTACGGCTTATTCCCAACCTGCTGACCCTGCGTCCGGGTGACGCCGTTGAAAGTGCTGCCTGCATGGATATCGCCATGAAACAGGAAACCCGGCCTTCAGTTCTGGTATTCACCCGTCAGGGACTTCCGGTCATGGATCCGGCCAGTCATCCTCAAATCCAGACCGGCCCGGCCAAAGGCGGCTATATTCTGGAAGATCCCAAGGATACAGACCCAGAAATAATCCTTTTGGCCAGCGGTTCAGAGCTCCATCTGGCCCTGGGTGCTGCCAAGGCCCTTCCCCAGGCCCGTATCCGTGTGGTCTCTATGCCCTGCATGGAACTCTTTGATGAGCAGGATGATGCCTACAAAGAAAAAGTGCTGCCCAAGGCCCTGGGCAAACGATTGGCTATTGAGGCGGGCAGCCCGGATATCTGGTACAAATACGTAGGCCTGGATGGTGAGGTCATGGGCATCAACCACTTTGGGGCCTCGGCCCCGGCCAAGGTACTTCAAGAGGCCTATGGCTTCACTGTGGATGAGGTGGTTCAGCGTATCCAGGAAATATTTTTCACCTCAAAATCTAACCACCAAGGAAACCAAAGAAATGATGGAAGCACCCCAACGTAATCTGGCGATGGATCTTGTTCGAGTCACCGAAGCGGCCGCATTGGCCTCGGCCAGGTGGCTGGGCAAGGGCGATAAGGAAGCTGGTGACGGCGCAGCCGTGGATGCCATGCGTCTCTCGTTTGATTCCGTGGATATACAGGGGACAGTGATTATCGGCGAAGGCGAAAAGGACGAGGCACCAGCCCTCTATAATGGTGAGCACCTGGGTACGGGCAAAGGGGCCAGGGTGGACATTGCTGTAGACCCTGTAGAAGGAACCAATCTGCTGGCCTATGGCCGTCCCAACGCCATTGCAGTCATTGGGGTTGCTCCGGCAGATTCGATGTACGATCCTGGGCCAAGCTATTACATGAAAAAACTGGTGGTGCCTTCCCAGGCCCATGATGTGGTAGACCTTGAGGCCCCAGTAGAAGACAACCTCAAAAAAACCGCCAAGGCCCTGGGCAAGGATGTGGACGATCTTGTGGTCTTTGTCCTGGATAAACCTCGGCATAAGGAACTCATTGCCGCCATCCGCCAGGCGGGTGCACGCATCCAGCTTCACACAGATGGCGATGTGGCCGGAGCCCTCATGGCCGTAGATCCTGCCAGTGAAGTGGATATTATGATGGGCACCGGTGGAACCCCGGAGGGAGTGCTGGCAGCCTGTGCCATCAAGGCCTTAGGCGGCCAGATCATGGCCCGTCTTGATCCTCAGCTAGACAAAGAAAAAAAGGCCCTTATGCACAGCGGCCATGACCTGAGTCTGATCCTTGATGTGGAGAGCCTTATTGCCAGCGATGATGTCTTTTTTGCAGCCACAGGCATTTCTGGAGGCACCTTTCTAAGCGGCGTTCAATATACCGGCCAGGGTGCATCCACCACCTCTATGGTTCTGCGTGGCAAGACCGGCACAATCCGCCGTATCCAGTCCTGGCACCAATGGGAAAAATTGATGAAATTCAGTGCCATTCAATACGATTAGCCAGGCCCAAGCTTGCAGCAACAAGAACACAAAAGTGAATGCCCAGGCCCTTGCCTGAAAACACAGGATCGGACATCCCTCATTGTTCCTTCTTCTTGTATAACTGTATATCTGTAGGACATCTGTCATGATTGATATTCTTGGTTCACTTGAATCCGGCGACAAATACCCTCTCCACCTGGATGGTTTGGACTATGCCATTGATCTTCCCTACATCTTTATTGACAAGGAAGAAGGAAGATTCAAGGTAGCCTCCTTTAATCTTGTGGGTCAGACCCGATTCAACCAGGATATTGGCCACTTATTGGCCCAAAAAATCCGGTCGGTTATACCCGATCTCACTGGGATTGGTGTTTTGACTGTGGTTGAAAAGGCCCTTCAGCTCAGTCAGGTCGTCTCTCAGGAGCTGGAGATGGACGCTGTGGCCGTGGCCTATAACCGCATCAAACCCCACATGGAGGCGTCCCGTCGTCCCGTCATCCAGGTGGCTGTGGATACCCTTGCCACCTCTGGAAAGAGCGGATTTCTCTATATGTACGAGCGGGACAGGAACCTGCTGGCCCAGGCAGTCAACGGTATCATCCTTATCGACGATGTGGTGAGTACCGGAAGCACCATTGCCGCCCTGGACAGCCTGGTCGAAGAGGCCGCCCTGCTTGCCGGACAAACCAATCCACCAGAAATCCTGGGGGTCTTTTGCGTGGCCAGGGAAGGAGAAACCCCTCCCTATGTCACCACCCCCATCTATAGTCTGGGCCAACTGCCCCAGCCCCAACTGGTACCATGAAGAACCTGCCGGGCCAGTCCGCCAAAAGGATCCTTGTGCCTCCAGGCCCATCCGAACGCCATGCCTTCACCGGATTGACACTATCATGAACACCCCTGTGCTTCAGCTCAAAGGAATCACCAAACGCTTTGGCCGCCTTATCGCCAACAAGGCCATCAATCTGGACATCCATGCCGGCACCATCCACGCCTTGCTGGGTGAAAACGGAGCCGGAAAGAGCACCCTTATGTCCGTGCTGTCGGGCCGGTATCAGCCTGATGAAGGGGAGATTATTCTCAATAACGAACGCGTCCGGTTCACCTCCCCTGCTCAGGCCCTGTCCAGGGGTATTGGTATGGTGTATCAACGGTTCATGCTCATTGAGTCCATGACCGTTGTGGAAAACATTGTGCTGGGCATCCCTTCCCCTTCTCCCGTGCTGGACCTGAACAAGGCTGCGGCCCGTATCCAAAGGCTTTCGGATCAATACGGTCTCGTTGTGAACCCTGACGCCCGCATCGCTGACCTGTCTATGGGGGAACGCCAGCGGGTGGAGATCCTCAAACTCCTTTACCGAAACGCTGAGATCCTCATCTTTGACGAACCCACAGCCATCCTGACCCCGCCGGAAATTACCATCTTCTTCAGTACCTTAAAGGAACTCGCTCGGCGCGGACACCCCATCGTATTCATCACCCACAAGCTCGACGAGGTTCTGCAACTGGCTGATCGTATCAGCATCATGCGTCGGGGCAAGATGATCACCCATCTCTTGCCGGAACAGATCCGCAGCAAGCGTGAAATGGCACGGCTTATGGTGGGTCGGGAAATTGTGCTCAAGGTGGACAAAAGGGAAATTGCCCCAGGGGAGACGGTGCTTGCGGCCAAAGGTCTCAAGGGGGTCAACAACGAAGGACGGACTGTCTTTCAAGGGATTGACCTGGAGATCAGACAGGGAGAAATTCTCGCCATAACCGGGGTAGCTGGTAATGGTCAGGAGGCCCTTATAGCGGCCCTTACAGGCCTCGCCCCCTTGAGTCACGGCAGCATCCAATGGCAGGGAAAGGAATACTCCCACCAACAATGGGGGCAGGCTCCCAAAGATGGTCTGGCCTATATTCCTGAAGACCGGCACACAACAGGAACTATCGGAAGCATGAACCTGACGGAAAACTACATGCTCACACGTATTCAGGAATTTTCCAACGGCCCGTTCCTCCAGACCGCCAAGGCCCATGCAAGGACGGCGAAGGCCCTGGAAACCTACCGTGTCCGCACCCCCAATAACACCGCCTCCCTGGCAGGCCAGCTCTCCGGGGGCAATCTGCAAAAAATCATCCTGGCCCGTGAACTGGAAAAACACCCCCGACTCATCATTGCTGAACAACCCACCCAGGGTCTGGATATCGGTGCCACTGAAGAGGTCTGGCAGACCCTGATCGCCCAGCGAGAACACGCGGGTATTCTTCTGGTTTCAGGGGATCTCAAAGAGGTTCTCTCTCTGGCCGACCGCATTGCTGTCATGTTCCGAGGCAAGATTCTGGAAATCATTTCCTCCTCTGATACCGACGGCATTGCCCGTATCGGTCTGCTCATGGCCGGAACCTCAGAGGGGTGATAGACTATTGGCCCTGATTATCGTCTGTCTTATGCTCAGGAAGGGCCAAGGATATATCTGTTGCTCCTTGGTGGGGACAAAGCATCTCAGCGCAAGGTATCGCCAAAGCGAACACAATATGGCAAAGGATTAAGGAGGGGACAATAATGGAAAAGATAGGGGTTCGTGAATATGATGCCGCAAGGTATCTCAACACGGAAGAAGAAATAAACGAATACCTGTCAGCATGTCTTGACGAGTTTTGTCTTGCTTCCTTTCTTCAGGCATTGAGGAATATAGCCAGGGCAAGGGGGATGAGCCTGCTTGCCAAAGATATGGGGTTGAGCAGGTCGGGCCTTTACAAGACACTTTCGCCAGACAACAAGCCCCAGTTTGAAACCATCCTCAAGATTACGAATGCTCTTGGGGTACCCCTTGACGTTAAGCCTCACGATACAGGGGTGCAAGTTTAAGACGGTGTTCGTCAATGATAAGTTTTTACCATTTCCCCCCTCTAAGGTGTGAGTGGCTAGAGCGTGTCGACAAACGATTGAAAAATGACTATATGCCTCTTCAGGAGGCAAGTCATGGAAAGACGACATGGGTTACGTGACGATCAATGGGACA
>PDWJ01002550.1_pt1 | contig 23651 bp, 23 predicted proteins | sample 1430881 | NCBI WGS metagenome assembly PDWJ01 (sample SAMN01162460, study PRJNA174530) | Oral metagenome, whole genome shotgun sequencing project. | biome: Marine environment; feature: Marine mammal; material: Swab sample of the gingival sulcus; isolation source: swab sample of gingival sulcus... | reverse complement strand
CTTTACCGGCAGAGGTCTGGGAGCCTCCGGAGCGGTTAAGAGTTTGGTGACAGAGACTGTCCATACGGTAGCACCCGCACATATTGAGAATAATGCGTTTTATGCTGCGCAATACAGAGGCAACAGAAAGCCTATGAATAACTGGTTGGTTTATGAAGTTCTGGGCGCATTAATCGGGGCTTTTATCTCCGGTTCATTGTCCGGTAGGGCGAGCAAATTCAGGGTACAACATTCTCCAAAGATTACTTCCAGAAGACGATTGATTTTTGCAGTGATAGGGGGGCTATTATTTGGGTTCGGGGCTCAGATGGCTAAAGGTTGTACCAGTGGTGCAGCGCTAAGCGGGATGTCTGTGCTGTCATTAGGCGGTTATATTGCCATGATGTCCATCTTTGGTAGCGGCTATGCTTTTGCCTATTTCTTTAGAAAAAATTGGATATAAATTAAAAAAAGTTAAACAAATTGATTGTTTATCAGTACATCGGATTAGTGTTTTTAACTTCTGATTGATCTGATAACTCAAGTCTAACATCTAAAACATTAAATATGGGACCATTAATACCAGATATAATTTCAAGCGAATGGAGTAATTTTATTGCCGTCATCATAGGTATAGCCTTTGGGTTTGTCCTTGAGTCAGCCGGATTTTCATCTTCCCGAAAACTCGCGGGTGTCTTTTACGGCTATGACTTTGCCGTGTTAAGAGTATTCTTTACGGCGGTTGTTACGGCATCTATAGGTTTATTATTTATGGACTACATGGGCTGGATCAATATGGCAGAACTCTATGTCATTCCCGCACGTGTATGGCCGATTATTGTCGGTGGGGTCATTATGGGTATAGGCTTTGTCGCCGGTGGTTTTTGCCCCGGAACTTGTGTTGTGGCTCTGGGTATTGGAAAACTGGATGGTTTAGCCTTTTTTGTGGGTATAATGATTGGAATATTTATCCTGTCAGAATCTTTTCCGCTTATAGCAGATTTTTATAACTCATCCAATTTAGGCAAAGTTACCATTCCGGAATATTTCAACATCAGTCCTTATTGGTTTACCTTTGGGGTATCTGTAGTAGCCATCATTGCATTTTATACTACAAATTATATCAGAAAGAGAGTCAAAAGAGTGTATTATTAATACACCATAATTTATTAATCATACAACGATGCAAAAAAGATATATTTTCTTATCTGTCGTTCCTATAGTCTTGAGTTTGATTTTGGCTTTACTGCCTGATAAGAGTAGCTCCTCTGATCCGGAACGAACAGCCAAAAGACTTAAAGCGGCTAAATATACCGGCATGAGTCCGGACAATTTACTCTTGAAATCGGTCAACTCAGAGCGTTTTATTAGCCCTGATGAAATGGCAGAAATCATGTTGGGTCAGGATCCTTCATACCTTTTGGTAGATTTACGGGATGCCGGACAATACAATAATTTCACTTTACCGGGTGCTTTTAATATTCCGGTAGATCAGGTTTTAACAGAAGAAAACTTATCCATATTTCAAACCGATGTCTATAATATCGTTTTGTTTTCAAACGGAACTATCCTTGCCGATCAGGTGTGGTCTGTACTGCAAAGAACAGGAGTCAATAGTGTAAAAATTTTGGACGGTGGGGTTAATAAGTTTTATGAGCTTTATCTGAACCCGCCTAAACCTCAGGAAACCGACCCCGGAGAAGCCTTTGAAAACTACAGGTTCAGACGTGCCGTAGGAAAATACCTTGGCTTACCAAATCCGGATGAATTTATTCCCGAGTCAGATAAGGCAAGCATCAGAACAAATGTCGTAAGACAACCTCAACAGGTTACACCTACCAAAAAAGCAGCGCCAAAAGTGGTTGTACCTGTAAAACACGCAGAAGAAGACGAAGGTTGTTAATCGTAAAATTAAAACTATCATGGTAGAATTAAGTAAAACCAATAAAATAACCATAGGTGCCATTTTCTTTTTATTGATTATCCTTATAGGTTTTATATTTATAAACCCTCCTAAATACAGTTTTCACAGACCGGAGGCAGAAACCTTAAATGACGTACTGTCCGGTGACTATATATACAATCCGCAACAGCTGGCACAAAATATACTCAACAAAGACAACAATGTGTTGCTCGTCGATGTACGCAGCCAGTATGTGTATAATAAATCACACTTACCGGAAGCGCTTAACATCCCTACAGTCCATTTACTGGACGATGATAATTATACGTTCTTTAAAGACGCTCAAAAAGGCGGTAAAAAGGTTGTTTTGTATGGTAATACAGCCAATGATGCTAGTGCACCGTTTATGATTTTACATCAGATGGGGTTTGACAATGTTTCTTATTCGCAGGTTGGTTTTGAATATTTTGAAGGGAAGGATTTGAACGCTTTAGCGCAAGAGACCTTTGACATTATAGATGAACAACCGGTTACGGATTTTGCTCAATTTATAGAAGATGCCAGACAAAAGGCAGCAGAAAAGTATAACACTTCTGAGGTTAAAAACTCTGTCAAACAGCCGGTTCAGCTTAACATGCAGGCTCATACTGAAGAAGAGGAGGACGAAGGTTGTTAAAAATTTAAAATTAGTTTGATTGATAAACGCATCATTTTTTGGTGCGTTTTTATGTAAATATAGGTTTATCCGTAACTTTGCTTATCTGAAAGGTTCCCATCATGCACAGATGTTTAGTTGTTACAATAGTATTAATAGCTTTACTGAGTTTTTCTTGTAAGCCCAATAAAGGGGATTATAAGCAGATAGCCATGAATACGCAGGAATCTTGCCTGAATTGTCATGCGGATATGACCGGTTTCAGCCCGTATCACAACCCTCAGAATATAGGTTGTGCATCTTGCCACCTCGGTCAGGTACAAGAAGCAGATAAAGACAAGGCTCATAAAGGTATGGTGCTTATTCCGGGAAATTTATCCACCATCAATCAAACCTGTGCTACCGCCAATTGTCATCCCTCAGAAGCCGACCGCATCTCAAAATCACTGATGACCACCAATTCCGGTATTGTAACAGTTAATAAACTACTGTTTGAAGAATTACACCATACCGATACACTTATACGTATAGCAGACATCGGTCATTCTGCCGCAGAAACACACCTGCGCAACCTTTGTTTTACGTGTCATCTCGATAAGGAAAAAGAGCACTATGCCGTGTCCAACGAACTCTCACGGGGCGGTGGCTGTGTGGCATGTCATCTCAATTATACACATCAAACGACAGCAGAAATTGATATTACTGATAATATCCACCCTGCGCTCAATTTACAAATTGACAACGGTAAATGCTTTGGCTGTCACAGCCGCTCGGGACGGATTACGACCAATTATGAAGGTTGGTACGAAATAGATGAATTTGCCGATTCACTGGCTATGGCATACCATGACCGATGGATTAATGATGAAATGCCGCGGGGGACACACCAAACTTCCTTGTATGATTCGCTCGTGGATTCAGATGGCAAGGTGCGCTATTTAAGACTGTTGCGCGACGGACGTGTCTTTGGTAAAGCTCCGGAAGATGTGCATCACAGTTACGGTCTGGCGTGTATCGACTGTCATTCTTCGCAAGAAGTCATGGGCGATGGTCATGCCTACAAACATCAGGCCGATGCCTTGAAAGTACAGTGTTCAGATTGTCATACCGATAGCAAACATCAGACCATCAAGTTTAACGAACTGGATGCTATTGCGGTCAAAGATTATGCGTTAAGAGGCTATACCCATTATAAGAATGGTTTTATCAGTACAGCGATAGATAGTATAGGGTTGGTCAACACCTATTTTAACGATGAAGGGACGGCATTCCTTAAATCAAAATTATCAGGCGAAGATTACCAATTATCGCCCATGTGTGAACGTGATGCCGTACATGCAAACCTTACTTGCAGTATGTGTCACAGTTCCTGGGCACCAACGTGTATAGGTTGTCATTCTGAATACAATCCGGATTTTAAAAACAGAGACGGCAGTGTGGGACGCTGGCAGGAACATGTAGCTGCTTTCAGTGCGGATTTACCGGTGATGGGAGTGAGTGATAAAGACGGGAAAACACAGGTTATCCCTACCATTCCGGGGATGATTATGACGTTGGATAAATCAAAATTTGCCGGAGAAAAACTGGGTGCTGACCACAGGTTTGTCCGTTGGTTTGCCCCGAGTGCGCCACATACAACAACCAAAACAGTCAGAGATTGCAAGTCCTGTCATTTAGATCCCTATGCTATGGGTTATGGGCAAGGGGAACTAGACTTAGTGACCCAAGGCAATGTTGCCCACTGGCAATTGACCTCCTATTACGCTTCATCAGAACAGGATGGCTTACCACAAGACTCATGGATTGGATTTCTTAAAGATACCAAACCCAATAAAGACTATTCGTCTCATGAGTATTTAAAACCAATGAATTTGGCCATGCAAAAACGGGTACTAAAAGTAGGTGCTTGCATCACATGCCATGGCAATGACCCGGGATTTGTCGATAAAATGTTAGCCCCAAAAGGTTACGACAACCTTTTGAGGCGTATGAGTAAATCTTGTCTGGTGCCTCGATAAAAAGCCATCAAACAATTGTTTTACAAGGATTTTTATAGAATAGTTTTACTTCTTCAAAAATAACGAATACTGATTTACAGTAATTTATATGGTACAAATATGGTTTAGTTTTAAGAGTGTTTTTAATCTTCAACATTATCATCTACACACTATTTTCAACCTTATTTTGTAATATTTTTTCATTGTTTTTGTAACGAAAAAGTATCTCTTTTCATTAAAAATAAAACAAAGCTATTGTAAATTTAGAAAAATTTTTAATCATTGTGATAAAAGTGAATAAATTATTTTTTATATTTTTGTTCACTATTAATATTTGTTCACGAATAAAATAGATAATTAAAAAGTGAACATAGATGTGTTTAACGATGAATAAAATAGATATTTTAGATACGGCTTTTTATAATTTGGAAAAACAAATTCCATTGACTTGGAATTTTGATTTCTTAAAAGAAAAAGAAATTGACGGCACACTCAATATCACTATTGATAATGATAAGTTTAAAATGTTGGTGACCATAAAACGAGAAGTCAAAAATCATCAGTTATTAAAGCAAATTGAGAATAATAATACATACAAAAACTACCTTTTAGTTGCAGAGCATTTATATCCAAAAGTGAAAAACGAACTTCGTGAAAATGGTGTAAATTACATAGAAAGTAATGGCAATGTTTGTATCAAAAACCAAGGGTTATTTCTGTTTATAGACACAAATAAAACGGCTAAAAAACAGAGACAAAAAGGTAATAGAGCATTTACAAAAACAGGCTTAAAAGTTGTTTTTAATTTCTTGTTAGATAGAGAATTAATTAATAAAACACAACGAGAAATTGCAGAAAAAACAGGTGTTGCATTAGGAAATATTCCTTTAGTTATCAAAGGTTTGTTGGATAAGAATTTAATTTTAAAATTAAATAAAAACGAATACATTTTTAATAATTATGAGGATTTATTAAACGAATGGATTAGCGAATATGCACAAACCTTAAAACCGACCATTTTTAAGCAACGTTTTCGGTTTGCAAACGATAATGCAGAATGGAAAAATTTAAAAATAAACAAAGAAAAAACGGTTTGGGGTGGTGAGCCAGCAGGCGATATAATCACCAAGCACTTACGACCTGAAAAATTTATTTTATACACACAAGAAACGATAAAAGAGTTGATAATAAATTACCAATTAACACCTGATAACAACGGTGATATTTGGGCTTACGATATGTTTTGGAACAACGAAAACAATGGTATCGCACCCACAGAATTAATCTATGCAGATTTAATGCTTAATGATGATAAACGAAGTAAAGAAACCGCAAAAATGATTTTTAATGAACACATCAAACCAAACCTATAAAGCGTTAGCAATTCCGTATTTTAAAGAAGTTTTTGAGTGCATAGATGAGGTAATGTTAAAGTTGAATGTTCCCTATTATTTAATAGGTGCAAGTGCGATGGCATTGGAACTATTGAAAAAAGGAATCAAGCCAAGCAGAGGAACAAAAGATATTGATTTTGCAATAATGATTTCTTCTACAGAAGAATTTGATATGATTATCAAGGAATTATCTGAATATGGTTTTAACGAAGTTAACGATTCCTCTTGGCGATTGTACAATCCGAATTTCAAAATTGTAATTGATTTACTGCCTTTTGGTAAAATTGAGGAAGATTTTACTCAAAACTTTAATGAACGCTATACAGGTTTGCATATTCTTGGATTCCGTGAAGTGTTGCAAAATCCTAAAACGGTGCAGATTGAAGAAAAATCTTTACAAATTCCGTCATTAGAAGGAATGGTGATTTTAAAATTGATAGCGTGGAGTGATAGACCTGAATTTAGGGATAATGATTTGTATGACATTCTAAAAATAATAGAGCATTATTACGATTTTAATTTAGATGAAATTCTTGAATATCATAACGATACTTTTGCAGATGATGACTTTGACCAGTTTAAAATTTCAGCAAGGGTTTTAGGGCGAAAAGCAAGTGAATTTCTAACTATTTCAGAAGAAATAAACACCCGAATTTTAAAAACTTTAACTGACAACACAACCGATGCCAAAAACTCTACCATAGCCAAACGCTGGGTACGAGAAAAAGATTGGGAATTAGAATATGCTGTTGCTATTTTAGAGGAATTTAAGTTAGGGTTGGTTGAAAGATAGATGCTAACCTGCTAAATACTTGTTGTATTATCATCTTTTAAATATTTTCCAATGCAAATGGAAGATATTTTCCATTACTAATGAAAGAAATAATAAAGTTTGTTAAAAAAAAGAGAAAGACTTTTCATCTTTCTCTTTGCTTTAAAAATTATTTCTGAAGACGGCTTAAAAATTATCTCCATCTAATATGTCTCCTATTTTACCTAAGACACTCCCTTCTCCTTTTGATCCGCCACGCTGTGGTGCATAAGACAACACACGTCCGGCTAATCTTGAAATAGGCAGGGTTTGTAACCAAACGGTACCTGGACCTTGTAACACGGCATAAAAGATTCCTTCACCGCCAAAAATCTTATTGCGTATGCCTTTGATCATTTCAATGTCATAGTCAATATCTTTGGTATAGCCCACCACACAACCGGTGTCTATACGCAATACTTCTCCAGCTGCCAATGTTCTTTCCATGACATGACCACCGGCGTGCATAAATGCCATCCCGTCACCTACGAGTTTTTGCATGATAAAACCCTCACCGCCAAACAAGCCTGTACCGAGTCGGCGTTGTAGCTCTATCCCTACTTCTACACCTTTGGCTGCACAGAGAAATGCATCTTTTTGACAGACAATTTTACCGCCGTTTTTAGATAAATCTACCGGGATAATTTTTCCGGGGTAAGGGGCTGCAAAAGCAACTCTGGATTTGTTGTTATCCGTATTGGTAAATGCGGTCATAAACAAACTTTCACCGGTTAATAAACGCTTTCCGGCACCCAGAATTTTACCAAAAAGTCCATCATTTTCACTTTTTCGTGAACCATCTCCAAAAATAGTCTGCATCTGTATGCCTTGTTTCATATACATAAATGAACCGGCTTCGGCAATAACGGTCTCTTTTGGATCGAGTTCTATTTCTACGAGTTGCATTTCCTCGCCAATAATTGTGTAGTCAATTTCGTGGTCTTGTATCATAGGTGTTTAGTTAATGGTTTAAATAAATTATTTGTGGTGTTTATCGCTCAAGCGACAAACGATTTTACAATATTAGAGAGAAAACCTTAAAAAATGTTACGCCAAAACAAAAATTTTATGCAGACCATACGATAAATTCGTATGGAAACTATGGGAAAAGTCTTCGAATCTTTTCAAACACCGGGTTCTGTGTGGTGGTAAAATCCAATTGGTGCATGATTGTATCGCATACCCATAAAACTCCTTTTAATGCGCTATAAACCACATTCAGTAAGTCTGCAATAACCTTTTTTACGGGTAAAATTAAAATTGTAATTTTGGTCGGTACTTTAAACCGATAACAAATCAATACAATATATATGAAACCGACATGTTTAAAATCATCATTAAACACATAGGTTAATGATTATCTTAAACATCAAAGGTTATATGTGACCATTTAAAAACAATAAAAAATAAACACATGAAAGCTTATTTATTTCCGGGTCAGGGAGCGCAATACGAAGGTATGGGGCAAGACCTGTATGATCAATCCAATGAAGCTAAGGATTTATTCAAAAAAGCCAATCAGATATTGGGCTACAATATCACAGATATTATGTTTCAAGGCTCAAAAGAAGACCTTAAACAAACTAAAGTGACCCAACCGGCCATTTTTTTACATTCAGTGATCAGTGCTCAGTTATTGGGCGATGACTTTAAACCTGATATGGTTGCCGGTCACTCACTCGGCGAATTTTCTGCTCTGGTTGCCGCCAGGGCTATGAGTTTTGACGATGGTCTTAAACTCGTCTATCAACGGGCTATGGCTATGCAGGAAGCCTGTGAAATCAAACCTTCAACCATGGCAGCGGTCCTAGCTTTGGATAATGAAACAGTGGAACAAGTCTGTCAGGATACCCCGGGAATTGTGGTGGCAGCTAACTATAATTGTCCGGGTCAACTCGTTATTTCCGGTGAAATAGACGCCATCAATCAAGCCTGTGAAACCCTGAAAGCCAAAGGTGCTAAACGCGCCATCGTACTTCCGGTGGGCGGTGCTTTTCACTCACCACTTATGGAACCTGCAAGAGAAAAATTGGCTAAAGCCATTATGGCAACAGACCTTCACAACCCTGTTTGTCCTATTTATCAGAATGCTGTTGCACACGCAGTAACCGATAAAGACATTATCAAAGAGAATTTGATTGCCCAATTAACCGCTCCTGTCAAATGGAGCCAGTCAGTCCAGCAAATGATTGCAGACGGGGCTAAAGAATTTTATGAATTGGGTCCGGGTAAAGTTTTGACAGGTTTGATGCGTAGCATTGACAGGTCTGTAAAAGCCGAAAAAATAAATCTTTGATTATGCTCCAAGCTTTAACGCCGGCATATTTGAAAAAGGGGGATTTGGTCGCTTTGATAGCACCATCGAGTTTTATCGAAAATGAACAACCTTTTATCGAAGCCGAGCAATTTTTGACATCCATCGGGTTACGCAGTACCCGCGGACAACATGCCACGGGACAACATGGCACTTATGCCGGAACCGATGATCAGCGTCTCGGTGATTTGCAACAGGCAATGGACAATCCTGAGGTTAAAGCAATCTGGGTGGTCAGAGGGGGCTATGGCGCCATGCGTATTATGTCATCCCTAAATTTCAGGTTGTTTATAAAACACCCCAAATGGCTGATAGGTTTTTCAGATATTACGGCGTTTCACAATCTTTGGGCTATTTACAATATAGAAAGTATTCACGGTTTGATGCCGGTTCAACTGGCCAAAGAAACCTCACCGAGTGAAGAGTCATGTCAAAGTTTAAAAGATGCCCTGTTTGGTCATCCTTTGAATTATACACTTGATCCCAGTAAATATAATAAAACCGGGCAAGGCCAAGGGCAACTGGTCGGTGGAAATCTGAGTCTGCTATCGGCACTGCAGGGTTCTGCCTACCGACTTGACACTAAAGGTAAAATACTATTCCTCGAAGATGTACGCGAGTATAATTATCAAATCAACAGACGTTTGTACAGCCTGAAATTAGCCGGTGTTTTTGACCAGCTCGAAGGCTTGATTATTGGCGGGTTTACAGATATTAAAGATGGCGATGTGGCTTTTGATCAGAACTATCAGGAAATGATACTCGAAGTCACACACGGCAAATCATATCCTATATTATTTGATTTTCCCGCCGGTCATATAACGGATAACCGGGCATTGATTTTTGGGCGTAAAGTCAATTTAAGTGTTAGTGAACAACGCTGTCAATTGGATTTTAGTTAGTGGCATAAAAGAGTTTTTTATCTAAATTCTAATTTTAAAATGGATCATAACGAACTCGGCAAACTTGGGGAACAAATAGCCCAAAACTATTTGGTCAAACAGGGTTATACAATCCTGGAGACCAATTGGCGATACCTCAAAGCTGAGATAGATATTATTGCTCAAAAAACACCCGGTGTTATTCATATTGTGGAAGTTAAAACCCGTAACAGTAGCTTTATAGGCAACCCCGAAGAATTTGTTACACCTCAAAAAATCAAACTTTTGGTCGGTGCCGCCAATGAATACATCGTGTCAAATGATCTGGATGCTGAAGTCCAATTTGACATCATTGCCATTGTCAAAAATTCAAAATATGAAACGCTCAATCATATTGAAAATGCTTTTTATCATTTTTAACAGTTTGAGATAAGCGCTAATCTATTGAACGATTTAAGATTCTGATAAGTTATTGGTCGTTATTTTTTACAAACAGGCAACAATTCGCCTTTCGGTAAACGGTAGCGCTCAAGGTCTTCTGCAGTAAAATTTTGGGTATAATCTGTGGGAGTGACTTCAAACCCTGCGGCACTCAAACGCTCAAAATAATCACGCCCGTAAACCCGCACATGGTCGTATTGACCAAAGTGTTTGGCGCGTTCTTTAGGGTCAGTAATACTAAAGTCCTCATAAGTTTTTGCCCGGCTTAAATCCTGTGGCACTTGAAAAACACCCCAACCACCGTTTTTCATCACGCGGTAAAGTTCTTGCATAGCTTTGGCATCATCGGGAATATGTTCGAGTACATGATTGCAAAAAATCACATCAAAACTGTTGCTTTCAAACGGTAAGTTGGTAATGTCAGCTTTGACATCAGCGAGTGGTGAACTTAAATCTGAGGTTGTATAATCTAAATTCTTTTGACGTTTAAAGCGCCTGTAAAAAGCCTGTTCGGGAGCAATATGAAGCACTTTGAGCGGGCGGGTAAAAAAATCGGTTTCACGGGTCAGGTACAGCCATAATAATCTGTGTCTTTCGAGGGACAGTGTGCCCGGAGCTAATACATTATCACGTTTTATTTCATAGCCATAAGGTAAAAATTTCCGGTAAGATTTACCGTCAATCGGATCTGTGTAACGGTTGCCTTTGTACCATAACGCTATAAGCGGTTTGACCCAATAGCTTATTTTGATAAGGGTCTCTCGCGGTAGGGTATTCAGGATAAGTTTAAACATACGCTTGTTCAGGGTTCTGTATCAGTGTTTCCGGTTTTTTAAAGGTAAATATGATTGGCTAAAAAACAAAAACATCCTTTGATCTATAAATAATATTCCTTTTCGCAGTTTATTTTTGTCTAAAATCTTGCGTCTCGTATCTATGGTCTGAAAGGATCTTCCTCATGACTTTCGATGCCTAAAGCTTCATAGATATAATCAAAAGTAGAGAGTAATTGGGGTTCCCCGTTGACCAGCGCAACATCGTGCTCAAAATGGGCACTGGGTTGACGATCCCGGGTTAATATAGTCCAACCATCCCGAAGTTGGTCTATTTTGTGCGTTCCCATATTAATCATAGGCTCTATGGCAACAACCATTCCTTCTTTAAAGAGTTTACCTCTACCGCGTTTGCCATAATTGGGCATCTGAGGATCTTCGTGCATTTTTTTGCCCAGACCATGCCCCACGAGTTCTCTTACAACACCATAACCATAAGGCTCTACGTGGTTTTGAATGGCAAAGCCTACATCACCTACCCGGTTGCCGGCTTTAAACTGTTCAATACCTTTATACAGACTTTCTTTGGTAATTCTCAACAGCTGTTTGATATCATCACTGACTTCGCCTACTTCAAAGGTATAGGCATGATCACCATAATAATTATTCATTTTTACGCCACAATCAATAGAAATTATATCTCCTTCCTGTAGTGGTTTGTCATTGGGAATACCGTGAACCACTTGAGCATTGGGGCTCATACAAAGTGTATTGGGAAAGCCGTATAAACCAAGAAATCCGGGTTCTGCTTTATGGTCACGTATAAATTCTTCTGCAAGTTTATCCAGGTATAAGGTTGTTACTCCCGGTTTAACTTCTTTGGCCAACAGGCCTAAAGTTTTCGAAACCAACAAGGCACTTTCGCGCATCAATGCTATTTCTTCAGGTGTTTTAATGATAATCATAAGGCATTAGTATTTACAGGGCAAACGTACAAAAAATAACGTCTTGTCACTACACTAAGTCATAGTATAACGTTTTTTTATCAAATCATTTGGGGTGGTCTGTATTTACATCTGTTTAAGAGCTGTGATTCGGTGATATTTGGGGTGGAAGACTTCAATGATTTTACTGAACTATTCAAAGTCTCATTGCAGTAAAACTCTTGCTGTTAAACTTTAAATATTAAAATGAAACACGTACATTTGTTAGGTTATTAAAACTTTAAGTTCATGGATTTCAAGAACAAAACAGTCCTTATTACCGGAGGCGCTTCCGGAATAGGGAAAATAATGGGACGAAAAGTCCTTGAAAAAGGCGCTAAACAATTAATTATTTGGGATATCAACGAAGCCGGAATGACGGCCGTAAAAGAGGAATTTTCCGCCTTAGGGAAGGTTGCCACTTATAAGGTCGACATCTCTGATTTGGCACAGATTAAAACGCAGGCCAAACAAGTCAAAGACGATCATGATTTTGTTGATGTGGTCATCAATAACGCCGGGATTATCGTGGGAAAATACTTTAGTGAGCATACAGAAAAGGATATCCAAAAGACCATGGCTATCAATGCCAACGCACCTATATATATCACCCAACAATTTATCCCTGAGATGTTAGAAAAAAATACGGGTCATATCTGTAATATAGCATCGTCTGCCGGGTTGATTTCTAACCCTAAAATGTCCTTGTATGTTGCCAGTAAATGGGCTGTCACAGGATGGTCTGACAGTTTGCGTATAGAAATGCAACAACTCAAAAAAAACATCAAAGTTACCACAGTAACACCCTACTACATCAGTACGGGTATGTTTGCCGGTGTAAAATCTTTGGTTCCTATTTTAAAACCCGAAACAGCCGCTCGAAAAATTATCAGAGGTATAGAACGTCATAAGATATACGTGAGTATGCCGTGGTCTGTGCATTTTGTACGCTTTGCTCAGGGTATTCTACCGGTCAGGGTCTTTGATTGGTTCGTAGGTGGTGTTATGGGCGTCTATAAAACCATGGACGAGTTTAAAGGGAGACAATAGCGGTTAATCAAAGAATTAAGATTCTAAGATTTGAAATCATGTAGTAGAGCTACTGAATTTTAATTAGATTGATCAAATGACAGTCGCAATTTCAAATTCTGAATTTTACATCAATGAGACGTTTAGATAAACAAAACAAGCAACCTGAATACGATATCGTCGTTATTGGTGGCGGTATTTCCGGGGCTTCAGTGGCTTACGAAGCGGCGTCCAGAGGTCTGACAGTAGCCTTGGTGGAAAAAGATGATTTTGCGCATGCCACTTCATCAGCAACATCCAAGATGATTCACGGTGGCCTACGCTACTTACAGAAAATGGAGATTAGCATTGTTCGGGAATCCCTGAGAGAAAGACGTATATTGGCAAATATTGCGCCCAATCTGGTATTTCCTTTACCTTTTTTACTCAATTCTTACAGCCATGATAGCATTCCGTATGCGGCGTTTAAAATGGGGATGATTCTCTATGATTTGTTATCGTATGATAAAAACCATCTATGGCAGGATGCGAAAAAAATCACCGGGCATAAAAGTTATACGCCGGAACAACTCCTGGAAATGGAACCGTACATCAAAAAAGAAGGGCTTCAAAAAGGACTGATGTATTATGATTATGCCAATATTGTCCCGGAACGTTTAACCTTAGCATTTATCAAATCAGCAGTAGCCAAAGGTGCACAAGTAGCTAATTACGCCAAAGTTACCGGTTTTCTGGCGACAGAGGACAAACAAGTACAAGGCGTAAAGGTTCGGGATTTATATACTCATGAAGATTATGATTTGCAAGCGGATTTGGTTGTAAATTGTGCCGGACCCTGGGCAGATTTGGTGTTACATCAATCAAACTTATTGGAACAACCTTTACATCTGATGCGGTCTGAGGGTATACATCTTATTGTTGACAAAAAAGTTAATAATCATGTGATTTCGGCCACAATTCCCGGTAAAGGCCATTGTTTTATGAGCCCTTGGCGTAACCACACCATGATTGGTACAACCGACAAACGTTATGACGGTGATCCCGATGCATGGCATGTGACCAAAGAAGCTGTTTTAGAGCTTTTGACAGATGCCAACAGCGTTTTTGGCAATGATACTTCCATTAAACCCTCTGAAATCAGATATGTTTATGGCGGTTTGCGACCATTGGTAGAGAGTAAAGATAAAGATGTTTACGGTACATCAAGGCATTATGAAATAGAGACCTACGACCGTGAAAAATTGACGGGTTTAGTGACAGTTACCGGTGGTAAGTTTACCACCAGTCGCAGTCTGGCGGAGCATGTGATTGATAAAGCTGAACGTTTGACCGGTCGTCTGCATCAAAAAAGTCAAACAGCGGAACAATACCTTGAGGGCTCCAATATTCCCGATTTTGAAGCATTTGTCAAGCAAAAAACGGCAGCTTATCCTGATATGAAACCTGAGCAAGTACGGTTTTTATGTCAATATTATGGGGATAAATTTGAATATTTACTCAGCATAGCCGGGGACAACCCGGCCTATATGGAACCTTTAAACGCTGATGGTGAAATAGGTGCACAAGTCATTTATGCCATTCGCCATGAAATGGCACTGACGTTAAGCGATATTTTGTTCAGACGTACAGGGTTAGGCACTTTAGGACACCCCGGACAAGATTGTCTAAACAAAATAACTCAATGGGCAGCCGATGAATTGCATTGGACAAAAGAGGAATTACAACAACAGATCGACGAGGTTGAAGAACAATTTAAAGTACCGGTTTAAACGGTTAGTGTATAACGGCTGTGTGGCTTGACGAGAAAACTCAGGATACATTGTGTACGCTAAAGTATTAAAATAAGATTATAAAAATATGTCAACACCACATAATTTTACACCCGATTGGATAGAACAAGCGCCTAAAAAAGGCTCATACCGTTCTATTTTTAAATATGGGGATCCCAACGGGTTTAAGCACCCCAACGAACGTTTGTTATCAGAGTTGAAGGCGCATCTTAACCTCTCTGATGAGGATTTTAAGACTAAACGTCATACCGGCAATGAGGTCGTGGATCTACAACGGGAAACAGCCCTGGATGACAAACATATTAAAGCCTTAAAAGACATTTCGGGGGACGACAATGTATCGGTTGAAACATTTGAACGCCTGAAATATTCTACCGGACAGACGGTAGAAGAAGCTCTTAAATTACGGCATAAGATCGTTGAAAAAATAGCTGATGTTGTTGTTCATCCCCGTGACAAATCGGAGGTTAAAAGCATTGTCACCTATTGTCATAAACACCGCATCCCTATTTATCCTTATGGGGGCGGTTCATCGGTTAATTTTGGTTTGTTCCCCGAGAAAGGAGGGATCAGCCTGGTGCTGTCAACTCATATGAATAAAATTGTTTCCCTCAACGAAACCAACCAGACGGCGACAGTGCAGGCCGGTATGCTGGGACCTGATTTTGAAGCGCAACTCAATGATGCACCCCAAAAGTTCGGCACAAAAAAACGGTTTACCTGTGGGCATTTTCCACAGTCGTTTGAATATTCCAGTGTAGGTGGTTGGTTTGTGACGTTGGGTTCCGGTCAGCAATCGTCTTATTACGGTGATGCCGGAGATCTCGTCCTAGGTGTGGAAGTTGTAACTCCTGTAGGAACTATAGAAACCCATACTTATCCGGCGACGGCAACCGGCCCTAAAATTCTGGACATCATCAAAGGTAGTGAAGGAATTTTTGGCATTGTCGTAGAGTTGACCTGGAAAATTTACCGTTACCAACCGGAGAACCGGCAGCGGTTTGGGTTTATTTTTCCCACTTGGGAAAGTGCCGTAGCAGCTTCCCGTGAGATCAGCCAGGGTGAATTTGGTATGCCGGCAGTTTTCAGAATATCCGACCCCGAAGAAACCCAACACGGGCTTAAACTCTATGGTATAGACGGGACATTTATCGATAAAATAATGCTGATGCGAGGGTATAAACCCATGCAGCGTTGTCTGTTTATCGGCACCTCCGATGGGGATAAATCGTTTACAAAAAATGTCAAGACAAAAGTCAAACGCATTTGTAGAAAACACGGCGCCATGTATCTCACGGCATTGCCTGCAAAAAAATGGGAACCCGGACGCTACAAAGATCCTTATATCAAAGAAGATCTCATGGACCATGGGATTATTATAGACACTTTGGAAACCGGATTGTCATGGGATCAATTGCATGAAGTGTATCAAAAAGTCAGGACATTTGTCAAGTCACGACCCCACACGATTTGTCTGACCCACGCCTCACATTTTTACCCGCAAGGCACCAACCTCTACTTTATTTATGTGATAAAAGAAGATGATATAGAGGCGTATGTAAATTTTCAAGCCGGTATTATTGACGCCATCGAGAAAAGCGGTGGTAGTTTATCGCATCATCACGGTGTTGGTCGTATGATAGGTCCCTGGATGGCTAAACACTTGGGTACGGCAGAAATGGATGTATTGCGGACATTAAAACAACATTTTGACCCGAATAACATTATGAACCCGGGTAGCCAATTGGGATTAAATCCGGAAGACTGATGAAAACATTACTATCTATAGATTGCGGTACACAAAGTACACGTACGATGCTGTTTGACGCTAAAGGGAAATTATTAGCCCTCAAAAAAATACTATACGAACCTTACCAATCACCTCAACCCGGATGGGCAGAACAGGATGCCATGGTGTATTGGAACGCCGTAGTAGAGGGTTGCCGGTATTTGAAAACAAACCATTCTGATGCGTTTAACGCCATAGCCGGCGTGGGTGTAACCACCATGCGAAGTGCCATGGTCAATCTGGATAAAAACGGACAACCTTTACGACCGGTGATTGTTTGGTTAGACCAGCGTAAAGCCGATGAGGTTCACAATTTCAGTGGGTTATTTAAGGTTGTTTTTAAAGTCCTGAGATTGGAAGAGATCATGACAAAACTGCAACAACAAGGCAAAAGCAATTGGCTCAAACAAAAACAGCCTGACATTTGGCAAAAAACCTATAAATATGTGCAATTATCGGGCTATTTAAACCACCGGCTGACCGGAGAATTTAAAGATAGTGTGGCGTCACAGATCGGTCATATTCCTTTTGATTACCGTAAACAAACATGGGGTAATCCTGATAGTTTTATGGATTTTGCCTCAAAAATCTATCCTATAGAGCGGGACAAATTACCGGAGTTAGTCAATTCCTGTGAGGTATTGGGTCATGTGACCAAAGAATCCTCAGATGAAACGGGTATTCCTGCGGGTATTCCTGTCATCGCCTGTGGTTCGGATAAAGGTTGTGAAACATTGGGAATGGGCGTTTTGGATCAGGAGATGGCGAGTTTGAGTTTTGGAACGACGGCTTCTATTCAAACCACGACTTCATCGTATGTGGAACCTCAAAGATTCATGCCGGCTTATCCTGCGCTAAAACCGGGCTATTACAACCCTGAAATCGAAATTTTCAGAGGGTTTTGGATGATAACATGGTTTAAAAATGAGTTTGCCCATAAAGAAGTGCAAGAAGCCCAAAAACGCGGTATTTCTGCAGAAAAAGCCCTTGACGAACTCCTGGAACACTCTCCTCCGGGTGCTATGGGTTTGATGGTACAACCGTATTGGAGCCCTGGACTATTTGAACCCGAAGCCAAAGGCGCCATGATCGGCTTTGGTGATGTACATAAAAAAGCCTATGTGTACAGAGCAGTGATTGAGGGGTTGGCTTATGGTTTATTGGACGGTCGCCACCGGTTAGAAAAAAATACTAAAACCCGGTTTAAACGATTGGCAGTATCAGGGGGCGCTTCTCAAAGTGACGAAATCTGCCAGATATCCGCTGATATTTTTAATTTGGAATTGGTCAGGGGTGAGACGTGGGAAACCTCAGGTCTTGGCGCAGCAATAGCCACATCTGTAGGGATAGGTTTACACGACAGTATTGAAGAAGCGGTCAAAGCAATGGTACATTATACCACGACCTTTAAACCCAATCCTGACAATGTTGTGCTTTATAACAAACTCTATACTAAAGTCTATAAAAAAATGTATCCGGCATTGAAAGGTATTTATAAAAATATCCGGGAGATTACCGGCTATCCGGGAGATTGAGGTTAAACTCATCAAAAAATAAAATCCGGCGCAATTGATAGTGATTGAACATAAAGTTTAAATTTGCAGCACAAACGGTTCAAATATATTACAGATGTCAGGTAAACTCATAGTCTTTTCAGCACCTTCAGGTTCGGGAAAAACCAGTATTGTACGCTATTTATTAGCACAGAAAGAACTCAATCTGGCCTTTTCTGTGTCAGCAACTTCCCGTAAACCGAGAGGTCAAGAACAAGAGGGGGTGGATTATTATTTTTTGGATAACGAGACGTTTAAAAAAGATATCGACAAGGGTTGCTTTGCCGAGTACGAAGAGGTCTATGCCAACACCTTTTACGGGACGTATAAAAAGGAGATTGAACGCCTGCATAACGAAGGGAAACATGTGATTTTTGATATAGATGTGGTGGGCGGTTTAAACCTGAAAGCCCTATATCCCGATCAGACTTTGGCCATTTTTGTAATGCCTCCATCGGTGGACGTTTTGGAACAACGTTTACGCAACCGCCAAACGGATACTGAGGAGAAAATCAAAGAACGTGTCGCTAAAGCAGAACAGGAGTTGTCTTACGCGGATAAGTTTGATACCATCATCATCAATGATAAGCTGACAGAAGCTCAGGAAGAAGCCTATAGTCTTATCAAAGCTTTTATCAATGATGCGTTATAAGTGGTGAAAGCATATGCGATAACAAGATTTGGATGCTGTATGGTTTGTCATCACACCGCATTCGCCCTTTAAGAAAAAGAAAACGTTACTGGACAACCATCACCGTCTGGAAATGGTCCGTATAGCTGTAGAGGATTACCCCAAGTTGGAAGCCAGTAATATAGAGTTTGGTCTCCCACAACCCAATTATACCGTTCATACGCTGGCCTATCTCGGAGAGAAATACCCTAAACACGAGTTTGCTTTAATTATGGGTTCGGATAATCTTCAGGGGTTTCACAAATGGAAAAACTATGAGTTTATTCTTGAAAATTATCAGATTTTTGTCTATCCGCGCCTCACACAAACCCCTGTAAAAACCCCATTTGACAAGCTACCACAAATCCATTTTGTCCAAGCGCCCATCATAGAAATATCAGCAACGGCAATCAGGCAAGCCGTGAAAGACAAAAAAGATATCCGTCCGTTATTACCTCAGGGGGTCTGGAAGTATTTGGATGAGATGAATTTTTATAGATACTGAAAAACGTTGAGCAAAAAACACTCTGTACAACAGAACTTTAGGAGGTTATAATTGTATCAATTATTCTTTTCAAACACAATCGCATTGTGCATCATCCGTAATTCGCCAAAACTGTAATCTTCGCCAACCTTTTGCCGTAAATCATTCAAATTATCGTAGTCTGTGGTTGTCATAAACGTTTTAAGCGCCTGAAAACGTTCACTGGGTAAAACCTCCTCTACTTTTAGCTGTCCTTTACTGATCAATTGAGCCAAATGACTCTCTATGGTGCTTTTAGCCAAGGAGCGTTGTTTAGCGATGTCTTGTACAGATAAACCCTCCTGATACAGTTGTAAAGTGATTAGCTGCGTTTGCCCCTTGGTTATGGTTTTTTTTGGGATGACTTCGGGTTCAGAGAGGTCTGGCGTTATGTGATTTTGCTCGCAATATTCATGGACAATATCGATAATGTCCTGCCCGTATCGCTGAATACGCACCTTACCCATGCCTTTTATTTTTTTGAGTTGGTTAAGGGTTACCGGTAATTTTTCACAGATGTCATAGAGAGATTGTTGAGTGAAAATCTGATAGTGACCCACCATTTCCACATCGGCATATTCAGCGCGCAAGGCACATAATTCTTTAAACAATTCAGGGTGTTCAGAATAATCCTTACGGTCTGTTTTTTTCTTTTTTTGAGGTTTATCGAGTTTGGCTTTAGCCCGGGAACGCATATAGACTTTCGCATTGAATGCATTGCCTAAACCATTAAAATTATAGTCTTTCTCCCATAAAAAGTCACTGATGTTGTCCAAATGTTTGTCAATATCCTTTCTTATTTCTTTGTTCCCTGAGTCAAAGGTCAATTGATCCAAAGGCTCTTGTAATCGTTGTACTAAAAAAGTCTGATAAAACGGCAGAGCTTTGGCAAATCGGGCTTGGATAGCCGTGTCCTGTTCGGGTAAAACCCCGTTTTTACTCATACTTTCCAATTGCGTTTTAAACCCATGACTGATTTTGACCAATTCAGAGACGGCTTGTTTTAAGGTGTTCAATTGGGTCAGGATATTTCCCTGAATCACCGTTTGGTTTTTGTAAGCGAGTTTCAAAACTGTATCCAATGGTCTTAACAACGGATAGAAATCAAATAATTCCGTGATCAATTGTAACTGAAAAGTTATTTGAGATGTAATCAAAACCTGTTCGTCAGGTTCATGGTCTGCCACTTTTTGATTAAATTGTTGTACCCGTTGATCATTAATGACGGATGCCTCACTTATCTTGGACTTTAAGACAATTCCTTCCAGAGTTCGACACCGGCTTAAAGCCACATAGGTTTGCCCATGCGCAAAAGAGGCGGACGCATCAATCACGGCTTTATCAAAGGTCAGTCCCTGATGTAATGACTCCTATTTTACCATTGTAATAACGCTTTTCCGGATTGCTGTCATTTTTTATAAACATGACCTGAGCCCCTTTTTTAAAGGTTATGGTTTCCTCTGTAGGATACAGATGCTCGGGGAAATCCCCTTGAATTTTGGCATCAAAAAAGTAGGCTTTTGTCTTGAGGGCATTGAGCTTTTTCTCGTTGATACGGTCAGCTGTATGATTGTGGGTAGTTAAGGTGATGTAATTCTCATCGTCAGGTGGTTCAAAATCCGGTTGAAAACGTTGGTTGAGTAAGTTAAGAGTCTGATTGTTTAATTGGTTAGAGCGGATGTCTTCCAATAAATTGATAAAAGTCTCGTTTTGCTGGCGGTAGATTTTTTTGAGTTCGATACTCAACACATCTGCCTGTTGATACGCCTGACTGCTAAAGAAAAAAGGCGTTTGGTAATGTGTCGATAACAATGCCCACTCTTCGGGTTTCACCACGGGCGCCAGTTGCTGAATATCTCCAATCAATAAGAGTTGTACACCGCCAAAAGGTAAATGACGTTGTTTATAACGTCTCAAGACACTGTCAATACCGTCCAGTAAATCGGCACGAACCATAGAGATTTCATCGATGATCAATAAATCCAGGGTGCGGATAATATCTATTTTTTGACGGTTGAATTTCTTTTGCGATTGTTCGAGGTTTCTGCCGGGGACGAGTGGTCCGAAAGGCATTTGAAAAAACGAATGTATCGTCACCCCACCGGCATTGATGGCTGCAACGCCCGTAGGCGCCACGACTACCAGGCGTTTATTCAGGTGCTGTTTCATATGGTGTAAAAACGTTGTTTTACCCGTACCGGCTTTACCGGTGAGAAACAGGTTGCGATTGGTGGTTTCTACAAAACTTTGAGCTAATTCAAGTTCTTTATTGGTCATTTTGGATTTATCAATGGGCTAATTTACGATTTTATACGATGAACGCACATTATTTTATGAATCTTAAACTATTGCCACAAGGCTTTTCACTCTACAATTTCTAATCTTTAATTTTCAATTACCCGACTTCAAATCTGCAATTCAATTCACATCTAAAATCTCATATCTTACGTCTCACGTCTAATGTATAAGACGTCATTAGCCGTTTGCCATAAGACGCTAAATCCTTACCTTTGTTGCAACTATAGACCAATAGTCACGTTCTGTTGATAGACAACCAACATTAATCAATAATCAATCAAATACTAATCAATTTTTTTAACCTTAACCTTATATTATTATGAAAAAAATTTTAGTAGTATTGTTTGTAACTCTACTCGTCGCTTGTAAAAGTGAGCACAAAGAAACTGAAACGCCTGCTGTTGAGGGGACTGTAAACATTGCTTTATCAGATTTTGACGCTAAAGCCGGTGATTTTATTGATCAGGAGGTTAGCGTAACCGGTATTGTTGATCATGTGTGTAAACACGGCGGTAAGCGTCTCTTATTGGTCGATGACAATGGAGAAGTACACGTAGATAACGATACGAGCTTTGACACTGCTTTAGCAGGAGAGTCCATTACTTTGACGGGAGTGGTCAAAGAATTTCGTGTAGATGTCTATGAAAGCCACCGGTGTTGATCATTTGTCTTTTTATTCTCTGGACTACGTCTCACACAATATAAATGAGTAATATGAAAGCATTAAGGCGATGGAGTCGAATCCTGCACAGGGATATTGGGTTTTTTTTCATTGGAACGACATTAGTTTATGCACTTTCAGGTATGGCGCTGAATCACATTGGTGATTGGAGTCCCAGTTATACCGTGAGTAAAAGCTCGTTTACAACTCAAATTCCTCTGCAAAAAGGGGACAATACAGAAGACAATGTCAAACAATTGGCGGCGGAAATAGCGCCTAAACTGGCCATGAAAAAATATTATTATCCGGAAGATGATCAGTTGAAAATCTTTTTACAAGGAGGTTCGTCTATTTTGGTCAATACAGAGTCCGGTGAAGGAACATTTGAGCTGTTACAAAAACGCTTGTTGTTTTACCAGGTTAATTACCTGCATTACAACCCCAGTGTTTGGTGGACATGGTTTTCGGACATCTTTGCCATAGCTTTGATTATACTTGCCGTAACCTCATTTTTTATGGTCAAAGGTAAAAAAGGCATGGCCGGTACCGGTGGAATCTATACGCAAAGACCCGATATAAACCGTCTTGACATTGACAAAAGCTCTGATTCCCTCCAGGGATAATTCCCGTCCGTAACCTGATATTTTGGTACCGCCAAAGGGCAGGCGCGGATCGCTTTTTACCAATTCGTTGACAAATACAGCACCGTCTTCAAAACGTGGAATTAACCGTTTGATACGTTCCTTATCCCGGGTAAAAATACTGACGCCCAAGCCAAAATCAGATTCGTTGACCAGCGCAACAGCTTCTTCATCTGTATCAAAAGTTGTACAGGCTAACAGTGGTCCAAAGGTTTCTTCTTTGAATATGGCCATATCCTTGGTGACATTCTTAACGATGGTCGGTTCAAAATAAGCATTCTGATACTGTCCGCCAACGACAATTTCAGCCCCTTTGTGCAGTGAACGTTGGAGTTGGTCATACAGCTCTTCTGCTGCCTGTTTGTGTACCATAGTACCTATAAAAACAGCCTTATCCATAGGGTTACCCGATGTCAATTGCCTGACCGCTTCTGTCATTTGCCGTAAAAACGTATCGGCAATACGCTTGTGAATCAACAGACGTTTGCCGGCGATACAACTCTGACCGGTGTTTTGAAAACGGGCATTGATACAGGTTTTAACCGTTGCTGCTATATCACAATCGT
>PDWJ01003531.1_pt1 | contig 23656 bp, 22 predicted proteins | sample 1430881 | NCBI WGS metagenome assembly PDWJ01 (sample SAMN01162460, study PRJNA174530) | Oral metagenome, whole genome shotgun sequencing project. | biome: Marine environment; feature: Marine mammal; material: Swab sample of the gingival sulcus; isolation source: swab sample of gingival sulcus... | reverse complement strand
AAAGGTACTTTTCTTAGAACAGGGAAACAAGATTCTACTGTAGACCAGACGAGAAAGAATCGCGTTTATATCATACTCAAATTTGTACTTTTTGGCGATAGTCTTACAAAGAGCATCCAGTTTTAACTCGTGATAAAGCTGAGCTAAAAAGAGATAGCCACCGTAGTAGAGGTTATCTTTATCTTTAGGAATTTGTTTAGATTGAGAATATTTTACTACGACTTCTCTATTCTGTTCTTTTTCTTGGGCATTGAGTTTGGCAATATATCGTCTTGCCCATTCAAGAGGATCTTCGCCGTTTAATTGTTCTCTTAGTTCTTGTTCTGTTCCTAGTTTCTGTATAATTTTAGACGTTCGTTTGCCGTCAATGATAAGGTCTTTTTTGACATAAAAAGATGTCGCGTTTTTTGACTTTGAAATAGATAATTTCATATCGCCTCCGTTCTTTCCATTATAACACATTCCGATACATTCCGCAATATATAAATTTGAAATTTGACAAAAAAAATAAGCCATTTCAGGCTTTCCGAGGATTTTCTTCGGTGGAAAGTGTCAAACTTGCGACAATAGGAATAGTGAATAAAGATAAAATCACGGCTTCTGCACTTTTATTCCACCTCTAATATGGTATAATTTAGCTAACTGTAAAAATGATATTTTGCAATAGTAGCAATCAACAGGATGGTACAAAATGAAACTACACATAAAGGTAAAATCAAGCATCAGTGTCCTCGAAACAGAGACCAAGGGAATTATTCCTTCAGAAGAAGAATTGGCACTCTTTAGCAAGCCAATGTCAATGGAAGACGAAACGACGGCAGAGCTGACGAATTTTGGCGAAGTCGTGGAACTATCCTACTTGGAACGAGATATAGAAACAGGACAATACTACCAGCGAACACTCCGGTACGACAAAGTAGCATCCCTTCTTACGATTTCACGAGCCGACCAAGACAATACGATCGAAATCAAGAAAAATGCACTTCTTTTAAACACCTACCCCGTTGCCGGACTAGGTGAACTGGAGCTTGAAACCTACGGCACTACCATGAAATGGAGTAGCCCGAAGACCGATATTTTCTTCGAATATTTTTCAAAACTCGGCGGTGCATGGACACGCCTTACCATTGAAATCACAGGCAACGAAGTGGAATAAATAAAACAGCAACAAAGGAAAATCGCTGATAAAAAAACATTAAGTACAACACAAAGAAATGATTTACACAGAACAAAGGAGGTATCATGAAACAAACTTACAAATTATGGATAGCTTGTGTACTAGGAATTATTTTCCTATTTTCACAACCACTAATTGGATTTTCTCAATCCCACCACATATCAGAAACAAAAAACATGCTTGCTGACAATAATGAGCATCAGACAAAAGAATGCATCTCCGATTGTCCAACTCAAGAGTTCAATCCGGAAGAACCCTTCACTTGTGGCAATACGACAGGGGGGGAAAAACTATACTACTATGGTTTTATTAAAGGAAACAAACGGGAAGGACAATTCGAAATCCGCGACATTATTATGGAGGACCAATTATTGACTAGAGCACAACTGGCGGTCATTATTACGCAGATCTTGGGTTGCAACGAGGAAGCGGCAAAGTACGACAAACAACCGGAATACCTCGATACGGCATCGTTCCCACTATGGGCAAAACCCTATATCGCTTATATTCAGGACAAACAACTGATGGTCGGCGATGCAGAACATATTTTTGACGCGAACGGTTTTGTTACTCAAAAACAACTGCTCACTGTTGTTTTAAGGGCACTTGAATACGATGTCGAGGAAGGAAATATATACAAAAAAGCATCGGAACTGGGGCTCCCTCTTTTTGATTTCATTCCGGAAAACGAAGGGATTCTAACACGCGGACAAGCCTTCGCCATTCTTTGGTCAGCAGTTAGCAGACCCATTATGAAAAACGGTGAAATGCTAGGCATCCGAAGCGGTCATTTTAAATAAGGAGAACGCGTGAACGAAAGAGAAGAGAGAGAACACAACAGACAAATGGCGAACGACAATCCGACCACCTCTAAGAACAAACCAAAGAACAGTCAACCAAATCAGGATTTGTTAATCTCTTCAAGAAAGAGACCATGGCTACCTTTTAAATTTGCTAGAAATTTGGATGACAAAACATTTCAAACAAAATATTTCACAAAAGACAAAAAAGTGTTCTTACGAGGTCGTTTTTTTGGCGACTTTAGAAAAGTCCAGGGAATCCCGAACGATAACAATTCAATTCAGGAAGAGCTCGTCTTCATACCCTATAACAATAAATCCATGATAGACTACCTGGTAACTCATGGATTTTGGGAAGAAATGAACGCCATTTATGATCAGAATTTAAAAAATTCAGCTATAAATAAAAAAGACACAAAATCGACATCCCTCTCTCCATCGGCATCCCGCTCCCAATCGACATCCCGTTCATCATCCACATCCCGCTCTGAAAAGCTGGCGACTTTTTTCGAAAACAACAAAATTCATTTGCTCACCTTTCTTTCGAGTTTTCTCATCATGCTTTCAGCATTTGCGGTATGCGGTATGTACCCTTTTGGCGACCGACAAATTATGGTCATCGACGCATGGCATCAATACTACCCTTTTCTTTCGGAGTTTCATGAAAAAATACAACACGCCGGCTCTCTGCTCTACAATCACAATATTGGACTCGGTATCAACTTTTCACTGATGAGGGCATACTACACGAACAGTCCGCTCAACTGGTTATCGTTTTTTTGTCCTCATGCTTATCTCAGAGAATTTATGATGTTGGCGACGACGATGAAAATAGCATTCGCCGCAACCTTTATGTCGATGTTACTCACCTACTCAAACAAAAAAAAGACCATCTACACCATGTTTTTCGGCATGCTCTACGCCTTTTCCACCTACTTTATGGGCTACTACTGGTGTACGATGTGGCTGGATAGCGTTGCCTTGCTACCACTGATTATACTAGGTCTTCACCAAGTATTACGAGAAACAAAGTACTTTCTATACCCCATTTCGCTCGGGCTTGCGATTATTTCCAACTACTACATCGGGTACATGATATGTCTGTTTATCGTCTTTTACTACCTCTACCTGGTAACGACAATTTATCGACCAAAAACCTTCTGGGAATTTTTTTCCAATACCCTGCTCGTCCTCTTTTGTTCCCTGTTCGGCGTTGGACTATCGGCGATTGTCCTTCTTCCCGTCGTTCGGGGCATGACACTGGCAAGCGCTTCTAAATTCACATTCCCAAACGAACTGGTCTTTAAACGTCCTTTTATCGACGTCATCAACCGCATGCTAATCGGTGTGGAGCCGGCGGTTGTCAAAGGTCTGCCCAATATCACCATTGGAACACTCGGGCTATACGGTCTCTACCTGTATTTTAAAGCAAAAAACATTCGTTTTTCAAAAAAAATCGCCTCGCTTATGTTCTTGGTCTTTATGCTACTCAGTACCACGACCAATGTCTTCGATTTTATATGGCACGGTATGCACTATCCGAACGGCATTCCTTTCCGTTTCGCCTTTGTCTTTGTCTTCTTTATGATAACAATCGCGTATGAAGGATTTACCGAACGAAAAAAACCGAATGCAAAGGACATCGGCGTATTCCTCGCCATCATGGTCATATACATTCTATTCTCTGCCGGCAAAGGGGTGAACGAAATCGTGGCATTGATTTCCGTTATGACACTCTGTGTCTACGGACTATTACTCGAAGCTTACGCTAGCAAAAAAATTCAAAAAGAAACCTTCACCGTCATCCTTGCGACACTCATTTTTGTGGAATCGCTGGGCAGTTCTATCTACGGTGTAGCCGTCACGGGAAGTTCCAGACGGTCAACCTACCGATTATACGAAGAACAGGTGAATGCCGCACTTGCTGAAATGCATCGTATTGACAATGGAATCTATCGAACCGAAATGGCAAGAATATACACGACCAATGATTCCTCGCTATACGGCTATCGAGGCGCCAGCGTTTTTTCCTCCACCTTAAATGCCAATGTAACCGATTTTGTTCGAAAATTAGGTGCTATGGGTGCACGACGATCCAATCGATACTCCCTTCCAATGTCCTCACCCATACTAGACTCGCTCTTTAATATCAAGTATTTTATTGGAAGAGACGAACTAGGAAATGAAAACTTTACCGGCTATACAGAAATAGGACGATGGGAAAACGTTCGATTGATGCGAAACGAGTACGCCTTGTCACTTGGTTTTTTTGCTCCTCGAGGTTCCCAAGATTACACCGATACATCAGACAACCCTTTTGTTGTACAAGAAAATTTCTATTCAAAACTGGCAGAAGAACATGTCAAAATCTACGACAAACAAGAAATTACGATAGACTACGAGAACGCCTCTCCAAACTATGAGAGTAGGTCTATCCGATATAATTACAAACTAAACAATAAAAGCCTCAGTGGAAAAGCACACATCACATTCAATGCATCAGAAGATGGCGATTACTATATCTACTGTTTTGCCCCAAAAGCAAAAAAAGGCATCTATAAAATTTACCAAGACAGTACGAAAGAAGAACGAAAAGAAAATTACGAGGTTAGACGCGGGATTATTGTTCCGACCGGACAAATGAAAAAAGGAGGAAGTGTAACAATAGAACTGCAGCTCGAAGAAGAACATGACAGCTATCTTGATATCGTCGTCGTCAAATGCGATTTCCATTCATTCCAAACAGCATTTGACAAAATAAACAATCACCCCATGGAAGTACTGACATTCGAAGATACCCATATTCAAGGTCGTATTACAGCACCTGAAAACGGCTACTGTCTAATTAGCATCCCCTACGAAAAAGGATGGCATGCCACAGTCAACGAGAAAAAAGTCCAACCCCAATCACTAAAAAACGCCCTCCTTCTCATTCCGGTAAAACAAGGCGACAACATCATCGATTTGCGCTACGAACCCGACGGATTAAAACACGGAATAATAATTAGCACCATAGCCACTCTCCTTCTCATCCTGCTGTACTTAAGCGAACAATGGGAAAGTCTAAAAATTATTCAAAAAATAAAATTGAAACATGGCGATAAATAGCGCAAAACGTCTAAAAACCTCTTTATTCAAATCATTCAGATATCGCGCTCGTGAAAATCAAAGGGAGAGAGAATGAAAATGAAGATATTGAATATCTTCGATTAAATGAATAAAAAAATCAGAATAGCGACGGATTTTTTCGTCATGATGAATGAGCAAGTTTTGAGATGAGAAACACATAGTAATTTAGACAACGTAGATTATGCAGGGATTTTTCGTCAGAACGAGCAAACTAGAATGAGCTCGCAGAGAGTAGAATATATAATTCACGAACAAGAGGGAATTCGACGTTTGAGAAGTTCTGGCGGAAAAGACCAAGTAATCTAAAGGGTGCGGTCGATAATATACGAAGGCCTCCCCTTAACCTCTTCATAAATTTTCGCAATATAAATCCCGATTAAGCCCAGACAAAAAAGGGTGACGGAACCGATAAGAAGCTGGAGAAGGATAACGGTCGAAAACCCACTGATGGCACGACCGGAAAAAAAGTTTATCAGCGTTTGTATTCCCAAGACAAGAGCGAAGAAAAAGAAAATAACACTGATGTGCATGGTGAGCATCAGTGGTTTGGACGAATGCCCCACAATGGTCGTGGTCGCTATTTTTACAAGTTTCCAAAAGGAAAAAGAGGTCGTTCCCGCCTTTCGAGGTTCGACGTCAAAATAATAGTCGACGGAGTAAAAACCGACCCAATCCACAAATCCTCGAAAAAGACCGTCTTTTTCACCAAAACGACGAATTTCATTGACGACATTGTTCTTTAGTATTTTAAAATCAGATCCGCCTTTCATATCGAGACCCGATAATTTTTTCATGGTGGCATAAAACGAACCGGCGAATAATTTGTAAAGCAGGCTCTCCTTTCCGCGAGAGGATTTTTTTCCGTTGACAATATCCGCACCGGTTTTCTCCATCAGTTCCAACATATGCTTGATATGCTTTGGCGGATGCTGAAGATCGGAATCCATAATGATGTAAGCATCCGCTTGCCCATAGTCAAGCGCAGCACGAATGGCAAGTTCTTTTCCAAAATTGCGACTAAACCCAAGAGCTTTAACATTCGGGTACACCTTAGAAATTCGTTCAATTTCGTGCCATGTACTATCGGTTGACCCGTCGTCTACAAGAAGGTAGCGAAGAAATACACCATCAGCCTGTAGTTGATCGTGTATTTCAGCAAAATTTTGAAAGATGGCGTCCTCTTCGTTGTAGACGGGGAGTATTAGTAAAACATCCATAGGGTCTCCGTATTGTGTTAGCACAAATTATAGTAGTGTAGCATTACTTTATAAGCACTAAAATGATCCCCTGCATGCGCTGTTTCACGCATACTGTGCATGCCTAAAATCGGATTTCCGACATCAAGCCCTCGTATATCAAGCTGAATGGTCGTGATTGGTCCTATGGTACTTCCACCGACCTTGTCTGAGCGATTGTGGAATGTCTGATACGGCTGTCCTGCTCCACGGCAGAGTTCTGCAAATACCGCCATGCTATCGGCATCCGTCACGTATCGTTGCGCCGCCGATGTCTTAATGGCAATGCCTTCACCCATAAGCGGTCGATTGGTAGGATCGTGGTACTCCGCATGATTCGGATGCACCGCATGTGCCTCATCCGCAGAAATAATAAAGGATTTCGAAAGTGCCACTTGGTAGCGTTCTTCGGGACTAGCCTGTGAAATACTTCCCCCTACCACATTCGACACAGAAATTCGTCGTAGTAAGTTTTTCAAAAACGGACTATGTGCCCCTTGCTTTGTAGTGCTTCCAACTTCCTCATTATCCGTTACACAAAGCATCGCCGTGTACTCCGGAAGGTCGCCTTTTTTTCTCGACTGATACGCATCAAGTAGTGCATGGTAGCCAACATGGGTCATGCCAAGGTTATCAATTCTACTCGCATTGATGTACTCCTCGTCAAGCCCGACGAGAACACCGTCGGTTCGATCATAGAGGAACAATTCCATACTGAGAACTTCCTCGGTTTTTACACCGGCGGATTTTGCCACCTCGTTTAGTAGCAAGCCCTGATGATTTCCCGCATACTTTTTGCCGCTGGCAAGTAACGGAATTGTATCCAGCTGAGGATTAAATGAAAAACCCTTATTCATATCGCGTTGCATATGGATTGCCACATTGGGGATGACAAGTAAATCCTTCTTCACATTGACAAGGACGCTCTTCGGATTCATCGGGTCATCGGTTCGAACCATAATTCGCCCCGCGACGGAAAGCGGTCGATCCAACCACGTAGACATAATACCGCCGCCGTACTGCTCGGTATTCAATGACACATAGTAATTCTCGGTCAATATTTCAGGATTTGACTTAATTTTAAAGGTCGGACTATCCGAATGTGTGCCGACAATCCGGAATCCACCCCCTTGCTCACCCATGATAAACGCGACTAAAGCACTGTCATTTCTTGTCACAAAGTAGCCCTTTCCCTGTTCCAACGTCCACAGTTGTTCTTCGTCCAATCGTTCAAAGCCGGCTTTTTCAAGCCCCGCCACCATGGTTTCTACTGCGTGAAAAGCGGTCGGACTCTCTTTTACAAATTGTATAAAATCCTTCGCAAAACTCTTTTCTGTCATACTTCCTCCTAATTCCTAATTACATCTATCGTCATCTTACTATAGCAGCGATCTTAAATTATTCTTAAAATAATAAGCATCCTATTTTTACCGCCATCTTAAATTATACTAAATATTAGTCGAAATTCATAGGACGCATCGCAAAAATACTCCGTGCAAGCAGTAAATCGTCCGGTGTGGTAATCTTAATATTAAAGCGATCTCCCGCAACATAGTCTACTTTATACCCCAATGCTTCTGCCATCATGGAATCATCGGTGAGGCGCGAACACAGTTCCCTGCCCCCATATAGTTTTTTCGCAACAGCATACGTCATCACTTGAGGGGTTTGCACAGTAAAGTAGGAATCGCGCGAAACCGTACAAACCACCGAGCGAGGGTTTCCCGATTTTATAGCCGAGGAACGATCTTTCCCTTTTTCCAAAACAGCCGCTAGTACAGAATTCTTTTCTTTCGAACGCATTTCTTTATTCGCTACATCATTCTCTTGTGGTAGCGCCTTGTCGATTAGTGAAGCATGTCCTTCCTGAAAAAACGCCTGCCCCTCAGCTCTGTCCGTCTGAGGCATCGTTTTTTTCAAAGTATCTGTCACAGGAAGCGACGGCACCGAACAATCCGCATCTTCCACCGCTTCCAGTAAGCTTGCCATCAAACTTGCCGACACAAAGGGTCTGCACGCATCGTGTACCGCGACCACAACATCCTTCATCTCATTGGTCAAACCGATACCTCCTTGTTGTTCTCTCCCACTCTCAATCCCTAGAAACGCTCGTGCCACACTCTCCGCTCGACTCGCCCCGCCGACAACAACCTTAGCATCTGGCAAGATTTCCTGAAGGCTTTCCACCTCGCTCTCCGGTGCTGAGACATAGATTCCCAAGACCTCGACACCAAGTTCTCGACAAGCATTCTGCAAAGCCAAAACCGTCATCTGAACCAAAGGACGACCGCCGATATCCGCGTATTGCTTCATTCCACCGAAACGACTACCGCTTCCCCCCGCAGGGACGACAAGGTATATTTTCTTTTGACACTCGTTCTTCATACATTCCTTTTTATCCACGTTTTTTTATATACACCGGTTAGTTCTCTATATTCTATTACTGATTTCCGTCGCTACCACTCGACATACTCCAGCACCAAAATATCAGTTTCCCGCTCAATTTTCACTTCTTCCGAAAGAGCAAGTCCCGCCACCCATATAATTTTTTCGTCATCACAAACAATCGGCACGGCATCCCGTGTTCTCGCATCAACTTTTTTATCAATCATTAATTTTTTTACTTTCTTATGCCCTCGCATACCAAAGGGGCGAAGAACATCACCTGCGACACGGTTTCGAACACGAAGTTTTCCGACTACTTTGCGTCTATCAATCGCAACCCTCGTACTACTCGCCTGAAAACTTTGATACTCTTGCCAGCGCAGTGTTTTCACGACCACCCGATTTCTCGGATTCTCTCTCGTATCATACAAGGTATCTGGCAGCTCACCGTTTCTTTCCTTTACGATTTTTTGTTCCCCATCGTTGTCATCGTTTCCATTCACAGATTCTATGCTTTCTGTTTGTTCTATTCGTTCTGTCTTAGAAATGTTTTCTAGTCGAGAAAACTCGAGTCCCCCATACCCTCTGTAGACAGCAATTTTCCGTTCCCCACTGCCCACCGTGATTTTCGAGCCTATCCGATGAAGAGTCATAATCGCCTCAATATCTCGCTTTCCAATATCGACGGCATTGCCAAGAAGCTCAATTAAGAGATGACGAATCAAACGAGATAACTCCGCCCGATGAAGCCTTTCCTGTGTTCTCAACAAAAGGACACGCCCTCCGTCCGCCGTCCTTTTTTCAGAACATAACGCCCTCGCGAGTTCACTCACCCTATCGCGAAAATAATCCCGGTCAACACAGAGGAGATCAATACAATCCGCTATTTTATGGGTATCTTCTGCATCCAAAAATGCTCGAACCCGATTTCGAAGGTAGTCCCTGCTCTGATTGGTCGCATCTTCACACCACGCAATCCGCTCCCTTTCTAAAAAAAACAAAATCTCCGCCTTCGTAATTGCAAGCATCGGTCGCAAAAGATGAACCTCGACAGATTGAGAAAGTAAAACCATAGATTGTGAAGGAAACTCATCCCCGTGTTCAAGAGAAGAACGCCTGACACACGCCGAAGAAGGGTCGTCCGACCCCGATGATGTGTCCGCCGACATGCCTTCCGAAAAAGGCGTTCCGGTCGGCAAATCACTTCGCTCAATATACTTTGGCAAACTATCGGAACATTCCACCCAACGACTACTTTCCCTAGGAATTCCGCAGAGTCCAAGCAAGGAAGAGCCTCTAAGTGCATTCATCACGAAGGTCTCGGCATTATCTCCTGCATGATGTGCCGTTAGCACATAAATCGGCCGCTCGGTCGCTGACAGGTTGGGTTCTTCCCGCAACCGCCCTGCCGATAACCAGCTCACCGCCCGAGCAAAAAAATCGTATCGCGCCCTTCGCGCCGCATCTTCAAAGGACAACTTTTCTTCTTCGGCAAATCCTTCCACATCAATTTTTTCTGAAAAAAAAGGCACTCCCAGAGAGCTACACAGCTTCTTGGAGTACATTTCATCGGCATCAGCGGCGACGCCTCTCAGCGAATGATTTACATGGAGAGCTACAACATCGTAACCCAACTTCTTCAACCCACAGAGAAGCGAGACTGAATCCGCTCCACCGGAAAGTGCGACCACAACCATCGCTCCGTCGAGCATTCCCTGAACAGATTGGCTAAGTTTGTATAAAAATTCACTTTTCATCGACTACTCATCAAACGCTCACCAGGCTATTGCTACCCGTTGATAACAATCCCTCGTTGTTCTAATGCTCGTAAAAGATAGCCTTCCAAATTGTCGTAATCACTAATCACCAAATGGTCACTTCCAAATGTCTTCATACTGTGTTCGAGGATAATTCCACCCGCAACGATAATATCCGCACGGTTTGGTTGCAAGCCGACAATTTGTTTGCGTTCTGCTAACGGCATTTCGCGAAACATCGTATTAATTCTCACCACATCATCCAAAGAAATCGAAGCGCCGTGAATTTGTTCCGGAATATACTCTGCCATCTTCAGCGAAATACTGGCAAATGTCGATGCCGTCCCTCCAATCCCAATCATATTCGAAATCGCATAATTTTTGTACAATACTTTTACCGTTCGGAGTTTTCGATCGACATGATCCACAATCGCTTGCACATCCTCATCACTGATCGGATCACTGTTCACATACATTCCTGTCATTCGAACACCACCAATATCAATGCTTATCGCATCTTTCATTCCGGTATTTGTACCATAAATATACTCGGTCGACCCACCACCAATATCGATCACAAGGTAGTCATCTGCACCTTTCGAACCAAAACTCGCCCCTTTAAACCCGAGTTTCGCCTCCTGTGTTCCCGAAATAATATCAAAATCAACTTCTATTTTATTCGACACCATTTGGCGAAAATCAATTCCATTATAAGCATCGCGAACCGCCGACGTCGCATAAATAAAGACCTCTTCCGCGCCGGAGACAATCGCCTCGTGATGAAATTCATCAATCGCTTTCAGAGAATCTATCATTCTGCCGGAGTCAAGCATATTCGTCTTTTCTACACGATAGCCCAACCTCGTCATTTTCAATTTTTTAATTCGATTTTTTAAAACACCATCCTCTACGTCTGCTACTAAAAGACGAATAGAATTCGTCCCAATATCAATACAAGCATATTTTTTTGAATCACTCAATGTCCTGTCCTACTCATGATTTTGTTGTTTTTCTGCGTTATTTAACAGAAAATTCTTCGATGACGAACCCTTGGAAAAACCAAACTCTTCCTCTGTATTAATATAGTAGATAATCTCATTGGTTCTAACCATACCAAGTTTTTCTCTCGCATTTCGCTCTGCAAAATCGGTCGTATTTAAAAGAGCATAGTAATCCTCGAGACGGCTCAACTCCATCTCCAAAACTTCAATCTCTTCTTTAATCTCGTTTTTTCTGTCGTTCATAGCTGATATTTTATGCCCTTCCGCATTCATCTCATACAAAAAAAGAGAAGAGAGCAACAATATCAGAATAATCTTTGGCAATTTTCTTCGGATAAATCTCATACGTCTTAACCTTTTTCCTTTAAACTATAACTCTAATCAACAAATAAATCAATACAATAACAAACCGACAAAGCAGAATACTGAACTTAATCCGCTACTGCCTCATACAATGCTTCCGGTCGATCTCTTTCATTAATACTCAACACTCGCACAGAAAGCTTTTTCTCACCAAAAGCGACCACTACCACATCGTCCACCTTGAGGGAATCGCCCGCCTTTGCTATCTTTTCATTAATACTGACTTTTCCTGCATCACAAAGACCCTTGGCAATGGTTCTTCTCTTTATAATTCGAGATACTTTTAAAAATTTATCTATTCTCATACTCATCCAACAAGTAATAAGCACAGTACGGAGGTACTGTGCTTGACTCTTACACTGCTATTTCTTTTTCGATTTTTTCTTTGAAGAATTGACAGATTCTTTGAGTGCTTTTCCAGCTTTGAACACAGGCGCCTTAGAAGCAGGGATTTGAATAGTCTTTCCTGGATTTTGAGGATTTCTTCCAGTTCTCGCCTTCCTCTCTCTTACTTCAAACGTTCCAAAACTTACAAGTTGTACTTTCCCGCCTTCTGTTAGCTCATCTTTTACGCAATTCATAAATGCGTTTAACGCCTTTTCAGCATCTTTCTTTGTAAGATCTGACTCACTCGCCATTTGAGCAATAAGTTCAGCTTTATTCACAACATACCTCCTGAATTTTTGTAACTATAGTATATATTGATTTTTCAAACTTTACAAGGGATTTTGATGTTTTTTTTGAATTTTATTCCGATGCTTTTTAAACAAAATTCAAATCTATTTTCTAGAACGAATATTCTCGACAATTTTATGCCGAATAATCGCTAAATTATTAAACAATCGCGTTCCAAAGACAAATACCGCTACATAGTAAAGCGGAACACCGAGTTTATCCCCCATCCACGATAACGCCATCGCCATCAACATATTGATCACCAGACCACTGAGAAAAATAATAAGGTCAAATTCATCATGATAACTCGCCTTTAACGCCCCGATAATCGCATCAATCGCCGCCAAAATACCCACTGAAATATAGAACGAGGAAATTGCAAATATCGGCATAGGAAACAACAATCCAATAACAATACCCACCACAATAAAAATCAATATAAATACCATACTACTCTCCTTTGTACTTTGGAATTTCTATATACATCGCCGTATCAATTTCGACTTGAATACTCCAACCACGCAATAATTCAATAAATCCACCCGGTGCATTCATTGAGGCGGCGAGTTCATTCCGATTGCCGATTGCTCGTATTTCAAATGGAGGAGCTACTTGCCGCCCACCGATCATAATGACAGGTCCGACACATTTAATCGCCGATTTATTATACATCACACGCTCGCCATTAATCGAAATTGCTTCGGCACCTGCGTTCCGGAGTTCATCGACAATAATCTGCAAATCCAAATCGTGAATAATATAATTGGCAATGGACTCCCCTTCCTTTGGCTCCCGCATCCCGTCTTGAACGAACAAAATAATTCCCTGCCCGTACAAATCAGTCTTACCCGCCAATGCTTCGTATTCGCTGAGTTCCTTCTGCAAAACATCCTCATACTGGATTTTCAAATCATTCAAGGCGTATTGCGATTCGTCTAATTTTTTTTGAAGATTATCTCGATACGCTCTGAGCAGATCGGTTTCACTTCGGAGAGACTCCAATTCCATGGACATATTAAATCTCGTCCTAGCAGAAACATAGACACCCGCGTTGTCAATATTTTGGTATAGCAAAAAACAAAGTAGTACAAAAATACAAAACAAAGACACCCGTTCCCACTTTCTTTTGTTTTCACGCCCTTCTACATCATTCCTGCGATTTTCCACTTGACCTCACATTCGTGCACTGCCTACTCGACGACTTTGGCATAATCAAACTTTATAATCCCTGAATATGCCGGCACTTCAATCGTCTCCGCTACCCTAACTTCCGCATAGTAGCCGGATTCTCGGATATGCGGAATAATGCCAAACTTTTGTGTAATCGCGCCATTTAAGGTATCATAATCGCCAATCACCTTCACCACATACGGTGTGGTCAGCGGGACAAAATTCACATTAAGTTGACGTCCGACAAGACGAATTTCAGAATAATTGATAATCCGCTGTCCGTTAATCGACACCGCTTCCGCACCCGATGCGTGAAGCTCATTAATCAAATCCAGTATCAATCGATAGTCATACGCTAAGTTTTTATCATTGCCAAAACCAACCGCATCCTGTGGCACATCATCTATCGTGATGACAATGCCGGGTCCTGTGAGCGTTGTCAGTCCCAAGTAGCTCTTCACACGATTTAAATCATCCGTTAAATTTTTCACCAGTGCGGACTCCTGTGATGCCGAATTGGAAATCCCATCGAGTTTATCCTGAAGCACGACAATTTCCTCTTGTAACGCTTTTTTCTCTTTTCGAAGCACCGACAGTTCTGTCATCATTTTCTCATACTGCGTGGAATCACTGAGGTAGTAGGTATTGTAGTATTTGTACTGAAGCGCGACCAAAAAGCCAAACAACACCCCGACAATGCCAATCCACACGTATTCTTTTTTAAACTCCAATCATTCGCCTCCTATTCCTTATCATCGAAAGGTTTGTAGACAGGATGTCCATCGGTACTAATATCAATGGTTCCAAAATCCACCTCCTTATTTTTTAAATCACGATAAATCACAACAAAACTGTTAAATCGCTCTTCTTGATTTTCACCAAGACCAAAATTCACAACCATGCCATCAACGTGAAATAATATCGAATTATCATCAACGGACAAAATAATATCCAAGTAATTCAATGTAATAAAATGTGTGCGGTACTCAATATCAAAATTGACGACAGAAGGAAACTCCTTTGTCACCGTAACTTCTTTTACAAACGGATGCGCCAACAAGCCGTTTCTCGCCTTGTTCAAATTCACTTCGTAATAAAACTGCCCAACACGCACCCCGGAATAAAGTTCTAGCACCTCCTCATCCATATCAAAATCCCGATTAAAATTCACCGTCTGAATTCGAAAAAAAGGACCTTGGTACGCAACAAAGGCAATCGAGACAAACAGAATGAACAACACGATAAAAACAATCAAACGCTTCATTCTACAACCTCCACTTTTTGAAACATGGAGATTCCTAGGACAAGTCCAATACACGCCATAAAGACGACGGTAGAAGTTCCACCATAACTGACGAGCGGGAGGGTTATCCCTGTGGTTGGAAGAAGATCAGTCGTAACCCCATAGTTCAAAAAAATGTGAATGGAGAGCATCACGGTAATCCCTGACACAACCAAGGAAGAAAAACGATCCGGCGCACCCATGGCAATCTTGATACAACGATACAAGACAACAAGGTAGAGCAGCAGCAAGCTCGCCGTACCGATCAGACCGAGTTCCTCTGCAATATTCCCAAGAATAAAGTCATTCGAAACTTCGGGCAAGTACATCTTGTTCTGTATGCCATTGCCAATTCCGACACCGCGTATTCCTCCGAGACCGAAGGCGATTAGCGATTGCCTAATCTGCCATGCTTCATCCATAACATTCGTTTTATCCGAGTGAACAACCAAGCGCTCCAATGCATAGTCGTTGGAACTTTTAATCTTTGCGTAAACAATTCCTATCGCTGCACTGGCGCTAGCACCCAACAAAAATATATTCGCCCCGTCGAGAAATAACATCGTAAACCCAATCGCCGTGACAACAAACGCCGTACTCTTATTCGGTTCAATGTAAATTAAGAAAACCGGAAGCCCTATCACAAGAACAATCAGTATCAAAAAATTAACAATCATAGGACCGATCTTCCGTCCCCACGGCGTGACACTCTCCAGGTACGCGGCAAGAACAAGGATAATGGCAAGTTTCATCAACTCCGACGGCTGAAATTGATAATTTCCTACATTAAACCATCGATGAACCCCTCGTGACGCGGGCTGAAACATAATAACAATCAACAAAGTAACGACAATCGCATAAAATATCCAAACAAACAGATGCTTCCATTTCTTATACCAATAGTACGGAATAATCGTCGAAACAAATAGAACGGCAAGCCCTATCGCATCCCATCGAAGGGTGTCATACAAGAGTTTATGTCGATCACTGCTGAACTGAAGCTGATTATAGTTACTGGAGGAATAAATCATCACCACGCCAAAAACCAGCAGCACCAAGGTGCATGCCAACAGGACATAGTCCGGATGAGTTCGTTTAAGACGTGGTTTCCGCTTCATTTTACACTACTTCTCTCCATTTATTTTCTAATCTCTATATCCATTACACACTGTTTAAAATGTCGCCCTCGCTCCTCAAAATTCGCATACATCCCCCAACTCGCAGAGGCGGGAGAAAGAAGAACAACTTCCCCCTCTTTGGCAAAGCCATAAGCACTCCGAACCGCATCTTCCATACAATCATTAATCGTGATGTCGGTGGTCAAATTCATCTCCTCAAGAAGCGCCTTCATTCTGGGAGCGGTCACTCCGAGAAGCGATACACTTTTAATTTTTCCTCGTCCAATCTCAAACATCTCTCGAAAATCGGAATTTTTTTCATACCCACCGGCAATCAAGTGTATCGGCGCTTCCATCGCCTCAATCGCCTTTATCGTAGAATCGGGATTCGTGCCCTTGGAATCATTGTAAAAACGAACCCCCTTAATTTCTTTCACAAATTCAATGCGATGCTCGACAGCACGGAACATCTGGACGGCACGGCGGACAACAACCGCCGGTATATGGAATAGTCGAGCGATAAGAACGGCTGCCAAGACATTCTGCACATTGTGTTCGCCAAGCAAGTGAATATCGTCTAAATCACAGATGTACTCGGATTCAAACCCCTCTTTATTCAAGTAGATTTTCCCATCCTTCACATAAGCACCACGGTCGACCACCTTTGTCGTCGAAAAATAGTACACATCCGGAAATTCGTCGGCAAACGACTTCAGCACCTCAGAATCACCGTTCAGCACCTGCTTCTTACTTCGCCTTAACAGTTCCAATTTTAAATCACGATACACGTCAAATGTCTGATGTCGATTGAGATGATCCGGGGTAATATTTAAAATCGCGGAAATTTCCGTCTTAAAATCCTCGACGGTTTCCATTTGAAACGAGGAAACTTCTGCCACAAAAACCGCCCTTCCCGACAACGCATGCGCCGATGCAGAAACCCCAATATTGCCAACAACCTGTGAATTCGTGTACATACTGAAAATTTGCCCCAGTAGCGATGTCGTCGTGGTCTTCCCATTCGTTCCGGTCACCGCGACAAATTCCGTCATCGAAATTTTGTACGCAAACTCCAATTCGCCGATAATCTTCACACCTTTGTTCACAAAAAACTGCGCCTCTGCGGAATCGAGAGGAACACCGGGACTGATAATGGCAAGTTCAAAATCAATCCCATCCGCCTCCTCCAGGCTCACGTACTTTCCATACGGAAGACTGTCCGGCACATTTTGATCCAGTACATACGCAGTTACACCAAGAGCTTTCAACGCTTGTAAAGCGCCGTGTCCCGCGATACCAAGACCGATGACCCCGACATGTTTTCCTTCTAAACTCTTGATAAATGTCTTACGATTGATTTCTCGTTCCATATCAATGCCCATATTCATACCATATTCCATAAAACCCTCTTTCCTTCTACCTTGCTATATACCACGCAACAAAACCCACCGCCGAACAAAACAAAGTAAATAATGTAAACATCGCGACAACTTGAACCTCCGTATATCCCGACAATTCGTAGTGATGATGTATCGGTGACATTTTAAAAATACGCTTCTTTGTCTTTTTGTAGTATGCTACCTGAAGAATTACCGACAGGGATTCCATCACGTACAAAAGGCCAAAAATCGGTATTAAAAGAGGAATTCCCAGAGTGACCGAAGTCGCTGCGACAAATCCGCCCAGTGCAAAGGAACCGGTATCACCCATAATAATCTTCGCCGGATGTTTATTATACATCAAAAACGCCAGCACACTACCCGCCATAATTAAACACATCTCAAACACATCATTCGTACCAACCAGCGCCGCAACTAGCATAATCAAAAGAATCACCACGATGGTTACACTGGAACACAATCCGTCCAATCCGTCGGTTAAATTCACCGCATTCGTTAAAGCGACATACATAAAGATCATAATTGGAAGATAAAAATACCCTAAATCGATAACCTTCCAAAACGGAAACACAACGGTGCTGCCAAGCTCGTAGTAGGCGCTAAAAGAAAGCGCCACCGAAACAAGCACCTGCCCGACCAATTTTTGCTTAGAGCTGAGACCGTCACTACTTTTTCGTTTTATTTTTAGCAAGTCATCGGCAATACCCAATGTCGCAAATAACACTACTGATGCCAATATATACGCCGAAGAAAAACTAAATATTTTAAACGCCAAGGTATATGCCAAGAGCAGAACAATAAACAACAACCCCCCCATATTCGGGATCCCCTGCTTCTTCTTGTGGGACTCCGGACCGAGGTCTCGCACCGTCTGTCCAAATTTTAACCGTCTTAAAAACTCGATTAACATCGGGGCAATTAAAATACCGACTGCAAACGGAAACACCACCATTAGCACTAATCTCATCGAACATTCTCCATTACTATCTCCATTTTACTACTGATTTTCTTTTCACCATTATTCTACTCATGCTCCACATCGACAATAATGACAAAGCCGTTTTTCACACTTGTTCCCGCCTTTGGAAACTGATCATTTACTATGTACTCGTCCTCGGATGCCTCATCGAGCATATCGGGATTTGTCGAAAGGGTCAAATTACACCACCCTGCGACTTCCCTCGCTCGAGCAACAGATAAAGTGGACAAATCAGGAACAATGACAGTCTCTTCGACCGTATCGGTATTAATTGCATACATTCGAAAAATATCAAGAAGTATTTTCTTTACCGGAGGATACATGGTTGTCAATCCCAAATTAATATCCGGTTCGTCAATCACAATGTAAACACAGTACTTAGGATTATCAATCGGAGCATAGGCAATATAAGACGAAATAATACACTCATCATCGTACGCCCCGTTGACAACCTTAACCGTCGTCCCGGATTTTCCCCCAATTCGCACACTGCTATTCTTTAAAATCGAACGATCCGCCTGCTTCTCCATAAACTCACGAACCTTACGGGAAGTCTCCACAGAAAATACTCGCTCCCCTTTCCCGGCAATCGGGCTTAAAGGTTTTCCGTCTTTATCGGTCGCAATATACGGCGGGTAGTAGACCCCGTCATTAACAATCGCAGAAATTGCGGACACCATTTGCAACATATTAACACTAATTCCGTGACCATACCCTAGTGTTGCAACCTCGACAGGACCAACTAATTCTTCCTCAACAAAAAACGGGGAAGCTTCGCTCGGCAGATCCACCCCCGTCTTATCAAGCAAGTGCAATTTTTCAAAATATTCATATAATTTCTTTTTCCCTATTCTTTGACTAATTTCCATAAATGCTACATTACAAGAATTGCAAAAAGCATCCCCAAGAAATTGTGTTCCATGCCCATAGGGATAACTGACACAGTGGAGCTCTTGATCGGCAACCACTCTGTAGCCATTGCAAACAAATTCGGATGCTTCATTGACCAACCCCTCTTCCAGAGCAATCGCCGTCATAATCGTCTTCATGGTCGATCCCGGTTCGTAGATAGTGGAAACCGGACGATTCACCCAGCGTTTTTGATAGTAGTAATTCGTCTTTTCCTGATCAGTCAAGGTATTCCACTCCTTATCCGTCATCTCAAAATCATGATTAAAAGGGTCGCTGAGATTAAAGGTCGGCACACTTGCCATCGCCAGTATTTTATTATCCTCTACCCCTGTCACAATGACAGAAACCGATTTCGCACTCAATTCTTCATAAGTTTTTTGAGCTGTTTGCTCGACAAAAAACTGAATGGCACTATTCTGTGTTAGATAAATATCTTTCCCGTTTTCGGGTGGCACGACATGGTAGTAGCCATTCGGAAGCGGTTTGCGAACGGTATCCGCATCCGCCGTAAATTTCTCCAAACCATCCGTGCCCGACAGGTAGTCATTATAGTATTGCTCGATACCAAGGTAGCCGTTACCCTCACGATTGGTAAGCCCTACTACCGGAGCACTCAATGTATGAAACGGATAAATCCTCGTCGGAATGTCGTCGAACACAATACCGGTCAAACCGAAATTGGTCACAACATCACTGACGAGGTTTCGCTCCGTCTTCGTCAAATCCTTTACAATTGCTATAAAAATATCTTGTTCGGGGGAATTTTTAAGTTTTTTGCTAACCTCTTCAATATCAAAATCAATGACGCTGTGTAGCTTTTTCAATGTATAGTCAATATCTTCAGCATCGCCCATTTCAAAAGGTTTTCCCAGTATTTTATACCGTTTCGTGGAAAGTGCCAGAACATCGCCGTTGCTATCGAGAATTTTTCCGCGCTCCGCCTTTATCTCTCGTTCGACAATGCTCTGCTTTTCTGAATCATTGGATAATTTTTCCGCGCGTATGTAATGAAGATCAACCAACCGAGCAAACACAATCCCAGCCAGTACAATAAATATCAAAAAAAGAAACGCAAGTCTTCCACGCATTTTATTCATAAACACATTATATCATTAATACCACCTACGCATAAGGGTTCACACGCAAGTTTTTTACCTATATACTATTCTCCTATCAAACGAACGATCAGTGAATCCGCCAGACTGCTACTACCGAAAAAAGAAACTACGGTTTCCAATGAACCTTGATCTTCCAACGTTTCGTCTCGAACGAGCAGCATGTCTTCCGAGAAGGTACCGCGAGATAGATCGTCATCCAGGGCATAGTACTCTGTTATAGAAAGCCCAACAACCCTTGAAGAATCAGGATAGACCATGCCGAGTTCCTCTTTTGCGACACGTTCAATATTATCAAGCGACAATTCCGCACTGATTAAGACATTGATTTCGGAAATCTTACTGCGAAGCTCTGCCGCCTCTTTTTCAAGCAATAGATTTTTCTGATTCAACTCATACACCATGGATTTCCGATCGATAACAACCATTGCCGCAAAAAACGAAAGGACGACAAAAGTCGAAACAAAAAACACTTGAAAAAAATTGTACACGCGTCGTTCAAAACGTCTTTGTCTTACTCGTTTTGCTGCTCTCTCATCTTTTTCTATTCTCAAAGACAATTTATCTAAGTCTCTCATATTTCTCCCATGATAATCTTTCAGCTTTTTTTTAAAAAACTCTCAACATTTTTGCTTCAACAATCCGCCGTATAAAAACGGTATCGATTTTTCCAATATGGACTTATCATCTATTGAAAACAAAACAATCTATCATTTTTCCAAAATTCTTAACTTCGCACTTCTCGCCCGAGGATTTCTGGCAATCTCTTCGTCCGTAGGTACGAGCGGACGTTTCGTAATAATCTTCTCTCCCGACTCCTTAAACACCGTCTTAACAATACGATCTTCGAGTGAATGGAAGGAAATAATACACATTCTTCCACCGGACTGCAGAAGCGGAATCACCGAACGAATCGCTCGTTCCACCGCCCCCAATTCATCATTCACTTCAATCCGAAGAGCCTGAAATGTACGCTTGGCAGGATGTGGTCCGTTTCGCCTCGCACCCGCCGGTATCGCTTTTTTTATAACATCCACCAGCTCGGCAGTCGTATAAAGCGGACGTTCATCAACGATAAACTCTGCAATTCTACTCGCCCATCGCTCCTCACCATACGACCGAATAATTTCCGTCAGCTCATTTTTATCATAAGTATTGACAATATCAGCGGCGGTAAACTCCGCATTCGCATTCATTCTCATATCCAGAGGTCCGTCATTCATGTAAGAAAAACCTCTTTCAGGCGTATCAAATTGATGCGAACTACATCCTAAATCAAGCAAAATTCCATCAATTTTTTCAATTCCCAAATATTTCAACACCGACTCAAGTTCTGAAAAATCCGAATGTACCAGGGAAACCCGATCTTCGAAAATAGCAAGTCGCTCCGTCGCGACAGCAATCGCCGTTTCGTCCTTATCCAGTCCAATAAGTCGTCCTCCGTCGATTCGTTGCGCTATCTGAAAAGAATGCCCGGCACCCCCTAATGTCCCATCGACATAGATGCCATTCTTGCGGATCATCAGTCCGTCAATACATTCCTTCATCATCACCGTTTCATGCTTAAAATCTATCAAAACCTGATTCCTAAACTCTCCATTCCCTCTGCTATTTCGTCAATATCGTTTGTCATACTGTAGCTGTATTCCTCCCAGCGAGCAGCATCCCATATTTCCATACGAGAGCCTGCGCCATTGACATAGACCTCTTTTTCGATAAAGGCGTGTTTTTTTAAAAACTGCGGCAGCAGTATCCTCCCCTGCTTGTCGAAATGACACTCGACCGCACCGGATAAAAATGTTCTTGCAAACTTTCGAGCATCCTTATTCGAAATCGGCAATTCACTCAAGCCCTTCGAAAATTCAGACCATTCGTCAACAGAAAATACAAATAGACAGTGATCCAATCCACGTGTGACAAAAACAGAGCTTCCCGCTTCTTCCCGAAACTTGGAAGGAATACTCACTCTATTTTTAGGATCCAGACTATGCTTGTACTCTCCGGTAAACATTTTCTCCACACTTATAACCACTTTAATACACTTTTTGCCACCTAGTACAATATTACAACAAAAAAAAAAGCTTTTCAAGCCTTTTATTAAAAAAACGAAAAAACGCAACCGCTTCCTTCGTCCTACAACTTCGAAAGCCTTTATTTGTAAAAAAAAGAGACTCGATCCCCTTTCATATAAACAACGAAAGGGTTGTGAACCTCTTTTTATACTGTATCGGCACATTCTGCACCTTTATCGACAATTGTAGCCTTGTGTACTGACGATCGGTACGCCCTCATGAACACCTATTCAACGGTTCATGAGAGCCATACCCTATCTCATCATACTAATTAAAACTGCAATCTAGTAGGAAAGACAACTACTTTTCCCACACATGGCCTAGTCCGTTAAGCGTAAACGTATGTTTAGTCGTGAGAACCCTCAATCCGCCTTTTGATTCATCATAGAGAGAAGTAACATCTACTGTATCTCCGTCAACTCCAGACGCGTCAAAGATTATAACAACTTGCTTTTGTTCCTGATTATAAATAGCTGAGGTAATCCCAGAACATGATGTATCAAAATGATCATCTTTGACATCCGCCCCCGTTGGATATTCATTCCCGTTCTTATCGAGAAGCGGACTACTAAAATCAAGCGCTACCGTCTTTGAATTGTTCGCTGCCGTTGGATTAATATCCACCTGCGGCATAAAGAAAACTTCCACTTCTTCATCAAAGCCGGCAACCGGCATATCATTTCCTAATGCATGAAACAAAGCGTTCTCTTTCAAATGGAGTCGTACTGTCTGTGGTTTTCGGTCAGCTCCGTCAAATGCAATAAACAACAAATCAGGCATAGCATTGAAATATGCGACAGGATGACCGGCACTAAAATACGATAGTTCCTTTGTCGTACCCTCCGCTTCAACGGTAACAGTAAGAGCACTCTCGACTATTCCGGCGCCTGTTGCGTCATTTGTAATCGCCATCAACGGTCGAGTAAAATGTAGTTCTATCAGTCCGAATTCATTCTCAGACTCAATCCACGGCACTTCTTCGCCACTCACTTCATGCATCGCAAGCTCCGGTTGGATATAATCCTGAACCGCTGCCGGGGCTATCGCTCCAATCGTTCCCGCTTCGTTAAACGGTGTCACGATGTG
>PDWJ01002721.1_pt1 | contig 23667 bp, 19 predicted proteins | sample 1430881 | NCBI WGS metagenome assembly PDWJ01 (sample SAMN01162460, study PRJNA174530) | Oral metagenome, whole genome shotgun sequencing project. | biome: Marine environment; feature: Marine mammal; material: Swab sample of the gingival sulcus; isolation source: swab sample of gingival sulcus... | reverse complement strand
TGTTTTACAAACGGATCGAACTCTTATAAAGATTTTACCAAAAAAACTGTCAAGCTTTTTTTTCATTTTTGTGCATTTTTTTATGGGGTGAGTAGTTACGATAACTATACCCTTCTTGGCTATTTTCTTAAGTAGAGTTTCCTTAAAAATCACACTCTTCTTTAAGGTACTATTCATGGTAAACAGGGCGACAGAAAGAATTGGCAAACAAATACTTTCTGTTTAATTATACGGCAAAAATGATTTATACCTTATCATCATCCAGAGAAGAGTGGCGTCTGATAACCCTGGCAGGAGAACCAACAGCAGTCACACCAGGCGGCAACGAATGGCAAACTATACTCCCTGCACCTACAAGTGCACCTTTTCCTATTGTCACACCTTTTAAAACAATAACGTTTACACCAAGCCATACATCATCACAAATATGAACCTCCTCATCCGGCCCCACACGTGGATCATCATTATGCCAATCGGTATCGGTGATGAGAGTATTCGCTCCACAACGCACATTTTTCCCTATGGTAATGCTTTTTGCGCTGGCTATAACAGTACCGCTAAAACCACAACCTTGATCAATGGAAAGCCTTGCACCTTCTTTTAACGTCGAGATCATACACGGTCGATTTACACCTATCAAATTAGAAGCTGACGATGAATTGAATTTGCAATTTGAACCAATTACAATCTGACTGCCCGGATGCCGATTGAATCTCGGTCTGCCAACAAAGGTGGATCCTGCCCCTAACTGTATTCCCCACCAATTACACGCCAACCTTGCATACCACGTATACCAACGAGAATACGCCAAACGACGTGCACAATAATTGAGGTGAGGAATGCTGTCAAAGTTAATCTTTCTCATAGACGTGTTATAGCATTTCTTTTACTACTTTTAGCAAGACAACTTTTAATATATATTTCCCTTTTTTCACCAAAGTTGAGTCGCTACAACCTGCCATCAATATCAGCTTTAGGAAGTACATTCTTCACATCATAGACAACAGAGTTTTCTTTTCGTAAAGAGTTGATCCAATCCATGGATTTAGCCTGAAACTCTCTATGGGCAACACAGAGGAGCACAGTATCATATGAAGCTGGTTGTGGTTTTTTCGTCAGGGTTATACCGTATTCAGCATGTATATCTTCAGGGTCAGCCCATGGGTCATGAACATCCAGGATTGCACCATAGGTTTCAAGTTCATGTACTATGTCTATAACCTTGGTATTGCGAACATCAGGGCAGTTCTCTTTAAAGGTGAAACCAAGTATCAGTATCCTGGCACCGTTAACCTGAATTTCTTTTTTCAACATCAGTTTCACAATCTGGGAGACTACATAATGTCCCATATTGTCATTTAACCTCCGTCCAGCGAGAATCATCTCAGGATTATATCCAACCTCCTGGGCTTTATATGTGAGATAATAGGGATCAACACCTATGCAGTGCCCACCCACCAATCCTGGCTGAAAGGGGAGAAAATTCCACTTCGTTCCGGCTGCCTCAAGCACCTCATTGGTATCAATTCCCAATCTTGCAAAAATAAGTGCAAGCTCATTAATTAAGGCGATATTGACATCACGTTGGGTATTTTCAATTACCTTAGCTGCCTCGGCAACCTTAATTGAATGAGCTTTATATGTCCCCGCCGCGATGATTGAAGAATAGACTTGATCTATATACGCAGCAGCCTCAGGAGTAGAACCAGAAGTTATTTTGGTTATATTGGCCAAGGTATGTTTTTTATCACCAGGATTGATCCTTTCAGGGCTATAGCCTACGAAAAAATCTTCATTAAGACGCAATCCTGCTTCTCTTTCCAATATCGGAACACAAACCTCTTCCGTGGCGCCCGGATATACAGTTGATTCATACACAACAAAATCACCTTTTTTTAGAACGCTGCCAACTGTACTACTTGCGCTGTGTAAAGGGTTAAGATCTGGCTGCCTGTTTCTGTTTATCGGTGTTGGAACGGCGACGATATAAAAATTACAATCTTCAAGAGATTCAGGATCAGAAGAAAAGGTAAGTTTTTCGGCCTGCTTTAACTCATCACTGCTCACCTCTCTTGTGGAATCCTCGTTCTGCAGCAATTCATTGATCCTCGAAGACTTTACATCAAAACCAACTGTCCTGTATTTTTTTCCAAACGCTACTGCAAGCGGTAACCCCACATAGCCCAAACCGACAACGGCCATACACAATGTATCTATCAATTTTTCGCTCTCAAAAAAAGCCATCCCCATATCCCCGCGTTATTCGCTATTGGCTTTACATAATGAATTCAATATGAACGGACCTCTTCTCTATTTAACATCAAAGGGCTATCTTTAATGGGCTCAGACAAAGCCGCTTCGATACTACATAGTACAATAGTTTTTATAGGCTATTGTTAAGCCCTCTACCAAACTATATACCGGTTTCCAGCCGCACTTTCTTATTTTAGAAGAATCAAGCAGCTTACGTGGAGTGCCATCCGGCTTATCACTATCAAATAGAGTTTCGCCTTGAAAGCCGACAAGTCCAGAAATAATTTCGGCAACCTCTTTTATGGTCACATCTGAACCATAACCGATATTGAAAAAGGATGGATTATCTCCGGTGAAATGTTTTTGCTCAAGCCCCATGACAAAAAGACAGGCTGCCGCCATATCATCAACATGAAGGAATTCACGTTTGGGTGTGCCTGTTCCCCAAAGGATAACCTTTGGAGGCGTGGACGTGTTTAAAGAATTATTATTCTTATCGTACCCCAATGCCTGGCAGATATCATCGGGAATCTGACCATATGTTTGTTCATCTTTTTTAATACCTTCCACGTCACCATCTTCTGCCCGCTTGGCCAAATGATACTTACGAAGCATGGCCGGAATAACATGACTGTTTTCCAAATGATAATTATCCCCTTGTCCGTAGAGATTGGTAGGCATAACCGAGCGATAACTCGTACCATACTGACGGTTATACGATTCACACATCTTTATGCCGGCAATCTTTGCTATGGCATACGGCTCATTAGTTGGCTCAAGAATACCTGTGAGGAGATGCTCTTCCTTCATTGGCTGGGGTGAAAATTTAGGATAGATGCAAGAACTGCCAAGAAAGAGGAGATGTTCGACACCCGCCTTAAAAGCTTCATAGATTACATTGTTTTGAATCATCAGATTCTTATAAATGAAGTCAGCAGGATAGTTATTATTTGCATAAATCCCCCCCACTTTAGCTGCTGCAAGAATGACTCTGTCGATTTTCTCTTTTGCAAAAAAAGTTCGAACTGCGATTTGATCTGTGAGGTCAAGCTCGCTATGCGTTCGTGTTATGATATTTTTATAGCCTTTCTTTTCAAGAAGCCGAACCAAGGCGGAACCCACCATACCTCGATGCCCGGCGATATAAATTGTTTCCCTGGCGTCCACGTCTAAACCTACAATCAATTATCAAGAAACATTTTTCAAACCAATCTGACCCCGTTTACCTGCTACAATAAAGTTTACTCAAAAGGGATTCGGCAATAGCACTTCGGCCAACATCTCAAATTTAGGAAGTACCTCAGCACCCTTTCTATGCAAGCTCTTCACGACACTCCTTCATTATATATTCCTTCAAGGTATCTCTCATCTCTGGACGTTCAAGGGCAAAAGCAAGGTTTGCCATTAAAAATCCGGCCTTATCTCCACAATCAAAACGAGTACCTTTGAATTTATAGCCAAAGATGGGTTGTTCTTCCAACAGGGAGACCATGGAATCAGTGAGCTGCACTTCATTACCTGCCCCCCGTTTCAACTCACCTAAAAAATCAAAGATTCTTGGGGTGAAGATGTAGCGGCCAATTGCTGCAAGATTAGATGGAGAGTCTTCTGGCTTTGGTTTTTCGATCATCGATTTGATACGTACAGTACCGTTATATGCCTCTTCGGCGTCCAGGATACCATACCTGTAGGTGTGTTCCCTGGGTACTTCAATGGCAGCAACCAAAGATGCACGAAGACGATCATATTCCCGTATCATCTGGTGCAGCACCGGAACTTCTGATTTGATAAGGTCATCGGCCAACAGAACTGCAAAAGGCTCGTCACCAACAATGTCTCTGGCACACCAGATGGCATGACCAAGACCAAGAGGTTCGCTTTGTCTTGTATAGACAATGGTGCCTGATTTGGGAACAAGAGATTCAACAGTTTTCAAGAGGTCATCTTTACCACGCTTTCTTAAGGTATCTTCAAGTTCGTAGCTGGTATCAAAATGATTTTCCAGAGGTGTTTTTCCGCTTCCAGTAACAAAGATAAGCTGTTCAATTCCTGACGCGAGCGCTTCTTCAACCGCATATTGAATGATAGGTTTGTCCACGACAGGAAGCATTTCTTTTGGCATTGCCTTGGTAGCAGGAAGAAAACGGGTTCCTAACCCGGCAACGGGAAAAATTGCTTTTTTAATCTTCATAGGTTTTACTATAATATATCAGATTTAATAATTGAGTTTTCTTTAATGATAGCGCTGTATATACCATATACAGCCAACAAATTCCTAGAATTATTCCAGAGTATTTTTTAAATTGCCTTCCTTAACCAAAGGAAAAATACTTTTCTGAGTTTTCTTTTCATTTTGACAATGCCGGTTTCAGTCTGAACCGACAGACCCGCCAGCCAATAATGCAAATTCGTGTCGCATTTTAATGAGGAGCTGAGGAACCGGGTATCTTACCCACCCAAACTTCTGATAAAAAATTAAATTTTTCTGAAATAGAACGCCCCAAAAGCCGCATAGTAAGTCTGCCTCTCTCAAGTGTTTGGCTGGACTTTATTTTTTCTGGCTTTAATTTGAGAGATAACATCATTCATGGATATATCATTTAGCCAGGTATCTTCAACCAGGCAGCCTGCTTATTGTACATATCGGCATAGATACCATTTTCGGCCATGAGTTCTTCGTGGGTACCATGTTCTGCAACTCTTCCATCACTGAGTACGTAGATACGGTCTGCCATGCGGACAGTTGAAAAACGATGACTGATAATAAGAGCGCTGCGCCCTTCGATAAGCTCCTTAAACTTTGTAAAAAGATGGTATTCTGTCAGGGTATCTAAAGAACTTGTCGGTTCATCCAGAATAATAAAAGATGCTTTACGTAAAAAAGCACGGGCCAGTACAATCTTCTGCCACTCCCCCATACTGAGTTCTTCACCGGACTGGAACCAACGGCCAAGCATGGTATCAAACCCTTGAGGAAGTTTGTTAATAAAGTCATGAACATTGGCTTTTACGGCAGCTTCCTCGACCTCCTTTGCATCAGGGGGGAGGGTAATATCACCAAAACGAATATTGTCTCTCGCTGTCAGGTGGTACCTGGCAAAATCCTGAAAAACGGCACTGATCATCCTTCGCAGCTCGGCTGGACGAAATTCAGAAAGCGGAATACCATCCAGAAGAATCCTTCCCTTCTCAGGATCATAAAGACGGCATAAAAGTTTGACAATGGTACTCTTCCCGGCACCGTTAGCACCCACCAGGGCCACCACCTCGCCAGGACCAACTGAAAAAGAGACATCTTTTAACACGAGATCACGCTGGCCTGGATACTGGAAGCTGACATGCTCAAACGCGATAGACTGCTCAATTTTCTCAGGAAGTGTCCTGGGGTTTTCAGGATCAACAATCCTGTTTTTAATGTCAAGAAATTCAAAGAAATACCCGACAAACATATTATCTTCATAAAGCGAAACAATGCTGACAAACAGGCCTTTCAACGCACTGACTGCACGTTGAAAAGCCTGATAGTACATAACCATATCACCAACGGTAATCAGACCATGCAACGCACGTAACGCGATAAAAAACAGACAACAAAATAGAATAATTGAAGAAAACGCCTGCGCTGTAAAATCGGCAAACCCCCTTTTTCTGCTTAAAGAGAGCTGCTCACCCCGTAAAACTTTTCTAAGAGAGAGAAAGGCGCGGGAAAAAAAATCACCCAGTTGAAAGAGCCGCAGCTCCTTGGCATACTGACCGCCGGTGAGGATGGAACTGAAATAGGAGGTTTTCCGCTGCATCTGGGTTCGTTCTTTCTGCCAGTTGTAATATTTTCTGGAAAAAACCGCCTGAACAATCACACCTGGAACGGTTGAGAGAATGATCAGCAATGCAACGCTCCAGTGAAAGACAAAGAGCAACCCCACCATGGCAGTAAATGAAACACCGTTCCGCAGAATTTGCACCAAACCATTCACTATCCTTCCAGGCCTGTGAACGCCCTCCTGTTGCGCACGATGAAGCGTATCATAATACTGCGGATTTTCATAATAGGCGAGGTCAAGTCCCAGTGATTTATCATGGAGCATGGTTGATATATAATCGGTAAGCACCGCTGTCTGCACCTCTGAGACATAGCTGGAACAGATGGAAAGCGCTGATTGAATGACGGCAACCACAAAAGCTGCAATAACCAGCCACACCACACGGTGCATGAGATCAGGGTTGTAACCGCTGCTTATGCCATCTGTCACGGTATCGACAATGAGCTTCATCACATAGAGTCCCAGCAGCGGAAAAACGCTCTTCACCACTGTAAGGAAAACAGAGAGGATGGTCCATTTTTTGCTGGCCTTCCAGACCAGTAAAAAGGAGCGCTGCACATGCAGGGCACCACGAATTCTCTCGGGCAATGTTGCAGGTTGTCTCATAACAGGGGGTAATTAGACGATACCGGGTGTTATCTCAACCGCGCATACCTTCCATGAGAAGGCAACTTGTTTTTTTGCAAATCTTGAAAAGCTATTCATATTCTTGTTACCCAGCATCCTCACTCCTAAAGCACCAATGGTTTGCCTTGCTGTTTACTGTATCTGTTCAAACTGCTCAACACAGCCTTAATTGATGAAACGATAATATCGGTATCAATGCCTGCCCCCCAAAATCTCTCGCCTTCCGGAAGCTCAACTTCGATATAGGTAACAGCTTTGGCACTTGAACCTTCATTCAAAGCATGTTCATGATAGTTGCATAGTTTCCAGGGGCCGGTAACATGCTCCTTTATCGCGGTGACAAATGCATCCAAGGGACCATTACCTGCAGCTCGGATACGTTTCAGCTTGCCCAGAACCAGTACATCGGCTTCAACTTCTGCACGAGAGCCCGATTCATCATCATCAAAATGGCGTTTCATTACCTGAAAACCTTTCAACTCAAATGGATCGGAACAAGAGATATATTCGGCCATAAAGGCATCTTTAATTTCTTTATTGCTCAGCTCACGGCCAAGTTTATCGGTAAGTTCCTGTATGATACGGCCAACCCCCGGCTGCATCGCCTTGGGCAATCTGAAACCATATTCAGAATCCATGATGTAGGCGACCCCACCTTTACCAGACTGGCTGTTGATACGGATAATGGATTCATAGGTTCTGCCCACATCTGTTGGATCGATAGGGAGATAGGGAACAGCCCAGACACCATCAGGGCTCTCATCAACCATATCCATACCCTTTTTGATCGCATCCTGATGGGATCCTGAAAATGCGGTATATACGAGTTCACCAGCATAGGGCTGTCGCACATGAACCGGAATCCTGGTAACTCGTTCAGAGACATCGACAATTTTATTCATATCGTCAATTACAAGCCTTGGATCAACGCCCTGGGTAAAGAGGTTCAATGCCAGGGTAATGATATCCACATTACCGGTACGCTCTCCATTACCAAAGAGTGTACCTTCCACCCTGTCAGCTCCAGCCATCAGGCCAAGCTCGGTAGCGGCAACAGCACATCCGCGGTCATTGTGGGTATGCAACGAAATAATTGCACAGTCACGACTCTTCAAATTGCTGCAGAACCACTCAATCATATCTGCATAGATATTGGGGGTAGACATTTCAACCGTTGCAGGCAGGTTTAGTATCAGCGGATCTTCAGGGGTAGGCTCCATCACGTCCATGACTGCCTCACAGATATCAAGGGCAAATTCAATTTCTGTTCCGCTGAAGCTTTCCGGAGAATATTCATATCTGAACCTTACCTCCGGGTATTTCTTTTCTTTCTGTTTTAGAAGCCTTGCACCCTCGACAGCCAGCTGGATAATCTCTTTTTTAGTCATTTTAAAGACAACACGACGCTGCAACGTAGAGGTCGAATTATAAAGGTGGACAATGGCTTCTCGCACACCACGTAAAGATTCAAACGTCTTTTCAATAAGATGACTCCTTGCCTGGGTCAGCACCTGAATCACCACATCATCGGGGATACGGTTATGTTCAATGAGAAGCCTGGTAAAATCATATTCCACCTGAGAGGCAGAAGGAAAACCCACTTCAATCTCTTTGAATCCCATATCAGTGAGGAGTTCAAACATCTCTAGTTTTTTATCCAGGCTCATGGGCTGGATCAGCGCCTGATTACCATCACGCAGATCAACTGAACACCAAACAGGCGCCTTGTCAATCACCCTTTCCGGCCATTTTCGCCCTGGCAGATTAATCTGCGGATACGGTCTATATTTCATGAGTTTGTCCTGATTCATACGTTTCTCCTCTATGACGATCAATTTCAGAGTTATTCATAAAAAAAAGGCCGCGGCTCTTTCGAACCGCGGCCTTTTGCATTGCTGGTAGACATTACGTCACCGCAATCCTCCTGCATCTGCCGCAGTTCGCCTAATCTGGGTCAGTAGTAGAGACAGAGCTGATAGGATTTGCATGTATCGCATAGTTTTTTACAAAGTTTTTTTCAGATTTTCACTGGCAATTCAACCAGTGTTACCAACACAGACTACTTTAGCCCTGTTACATGGAAACTGTCAAGGATCTTTTTCAGATTTTACTTAAATTATAAGTCAGAGCCTAAAATAACCTGAATGGAAAACAGCAACAATCGTCAAAAGACAAGATTGACAAGAAATTCAGCCTTTTTATTGACATGGATTACCACTGTTTTTATAGTGTGAAGTTCTACTTATTTTTCATTTACAAACCGAAATAAATAAACCTATACGATGAAGGATCAGGTTCTATGAGCAAAATAACCGGTTCACAGGCAATAGTTAAATGTCTACAGGAAGAAGGCATAAAAACCATTTTTGGTTTTCCAGGAGGTGCCGTTCTTGATTTATATGATGAACTGTTCAGTGCAAAGGGAATCGAGCATGTGCTTGTTCGTCATGAGCAGGGAGCAGTACATGCCGCAGATGGCTATGCCAGGGCAACAGGCGAAGTTGGAGTAGCACTGCTCACCTCAGGTCCTGGCGCCACAAATGGCGTAACAGGAATTGCCACCGCCTATATGGACTCTATCCCCATGGTTATTCTCACCGGACAGGTTCCCACCATGCTCATTGGCAACGATGCCTTTCAGGAAGTAGATATTGTGGGTATCACCAGACCCTGTACCAAACATAATTATCTTGTAAAAGATAAAGATGAGTTAATTCCCACCCTGCGTGAGGCCTTCCATATAGCAAAGACAGGCCGCCCCGGACCGGTGCTTGTCGATCTGCCCAAAGATGTTGTCGCGAGTATGATCGATTATCCCGACCTGGAACCAATTGACTTAAAGAGTTATCAACCAAACTACAAAGCAAATAAAAGGCAGGTGGAGAAGGCATGTAATCTGATAAAGAAATCAAAGCGGCCCGTTCTCTATGTAGGCGGTGGTGTGATATTATCAGGAGCAAGCCACCAACTTATCGAACTTGCCACAAAGCTGCATATCCCTGTGACCATGACCCTGATGGGGCTTGGAGCATTTCCCGGCGATCATACGTTATCTATGGGCATGCTGGGCATGCATGGCAGCTACACAGCAAACATGGCTGTCGCAGAATGTGATCTGCTCATAGCGGTGGGAGCACGTTTTGATGACAGGGTAACTGGCAAACTGGATGAATTTGCCCAAAATGCCAAGATTATCCATATAGATATCGATCCCACATCAATCAGTAAAAATGTTAAAGTCGATATTCCAATCGTAGCAGACTGCAACGTCACCTTGACTGCGATCAACAGATGTATCGATGATAATCCTGATTACGATCCAGAAAAAGAATCTGAAAAATTTGGTCCCTGGTTTACGCTGATCGAACAATGGACAAAAGATCATCCCATGACCTACAGCAAAAGCGATGAGATCATCAAACCGCAGTATGTCATCGAAATGTTATACAAACACACTATGGGAGAAGCTATCATCACCACAGAAGTTGGACAAAATCAGATGTGGGCAGCCCAATTTTATAAATTTGCAAGACCCAAACAGTTTTTAACCTCAGGCGGCCTGGGCACGATGGGATTTGGCCTGCCGGCAGCAATAGGTGCCCAGATGGCATTTCCTGATAAACACGTTATAGACATCGCCGGCGACGGCTCAATCCAGATGAATATTCAGGAGCTGGCAACAGCGAAGCAATTCAACTGTCCGGTAAAGGTTGCTATATTAAACAACCAGTTCCTGGGCATGGTAAAACAGTGGCAGGAACTCTTCTATAGTAAACGATACAGCTCAACGGTGATGGACGCAAACCCGGATTTTGTTGAACTGGCAAAGGCCTTTGGAGCAGCCGGTCTGCGTGCCACCAAGGTAAGTGACGTGGAACCGGTAATACAAGAAGCACTTTCAACCAGATTGCCGGTTATCATGGATTTTGTCATCTCCAAAGATGAGAATGTATATCCCATGGTTCCTGCTGGAAAGGCTACAACAGAAATGCTCCTGGTTTAAACATCGTGAAAAAAGTTTAATGCCTTACGCTCCGGTTACAACTGCGTGAAATTTACAATCATTAGCGATCAAGATACATGGCCGTTTATGCTAACAGGGCCGTGAGAAAGTACTACCATCAAGGAAAATCATGAAACACACAATTTCAGTTCTTCTTACAAATAAACCGGGAGTTCTTTCCCGGGTAACCGGGCTCTTCAGCGGCCGTGGGTTCAATATTGAAAGTCTGAGTGTGGCTCCAACCATCGAGCCAGATGTATCCTGCCTCACCCTGGTTACAATCGGTGATGCCAACATCATCGAACAAATAACCAAACAGCTGCATAAGCTGATTGATGTCATCAAGGTAACCGACATAACCGAAATGGAATATGTTGAGCGAGAACTTGTACTCATCCGGGTTAACGCTGAAGCCCAGGTCCGAGCAGAGGTGCTGCGTATGATTGATATCTTCAGAGCCAAAGTTGTCGATGTAAGCGCCAGGAGTTACACCATTGAAGTCACAGGTGCAGCATCAAAAATTGAGGCATTTATCGACATTCTCAAACCCATCGGAATTAAAGAGATCGTTCGAACAGGAGTAATTGCACTCTCCAGGGATTCTAACAGGCAGCGTAGATAAAAAAGGATATAAGCTATGAAAATACCACAAGTTCCCCTGGCCAAGGAGGGGTATCCTTTCATCTTTTTCTTTGCGCTTACCACCATTGTGCTGGCCCTGGTTGCCTGCCCCTGGGCCGCCTATCTGGGCCTGCTGCTCTGCCTTTTCGTCATCTCATTTTTTCGAGATCCTGGAAGATTTACCCCACAGGATACAGCCAGTGTCGTTTCCCCAGCAGATGGGAAGATCATCTCCGTTGAATCCGTTACCGACAACGCCTATCTTAAAGGCCCTGCTCAACGGGTCTGTATTTTCATGAATGTGTTCAATGTCCATGTAAATAGAAATCCCTTTAATGGAATTGTTAAAAACATTATCTACACCCCGGGAAAATTCTACGCTGCGGACAGCAGTAAAGCCGATTTCCATAATGAACGATGCGCAACGGTGCTGGAAACAGAGAACGGACAAACCATTGCCTTTGTCCAGATAGCAGGGCTGATTGCAAGACGTATTGTAAACTGGCTTGAACATGGTGACACCGTCAAAAAAGGAGAACGCATGGGCCTTATTCGTTTCGGATCACGAGTGGATGTATACCTCCCGCCAAATGCTTGTATTTCTGTAACAAAAGGCGAGAAAGTAAAGGCAGGAGAAACTATAATAGCACAAATCAGCAACGAGGAATGCGGATAATCAGCGGCGTTGCCAAGGGGATGGTTCTAGCTGCTCCACCGGGCAATAATCAATGTATCCGGCCTACCTCCAGTCGCGCCAGAGAGGCACTGTTCTTCGTCCTGGCTGGTAAAATTGCAGGAAGCACCCTTCTTGATTTATATGCCGGTACAGGTGCCCTTGGTCTTGAGGCCATAAGCCGTGGAGCTCTTTCTGCAACATTCATCGATTACGGGTCACTTTCATTGACACTTCTAAAGAAGAATATTTCCACAATGGAAACATATCTTAAAAGAAAAGCGCCTTGCACTATCCTGAAACACGACTTGCGCAAAGGGCTCAAAAACATAGGCAGGAAAATATCCAATAAAACACGAAGCAGCGTTGCAGCAAACGAAGCATATCCATTTGATCTCATATTCCTTGACCCACCATACGATAAAAACCTGGCCTCGCTTACCTTACATCATCTGGATAAGGAAAAGCTTCTTGCAAAAGATGGTCTGATTATTGCCGAAGAACGCACTAAAACAAAAATGCCAGACAACCTGGAATCACTCATCCTCCATGATCAAAGGAATTACGGGGATACCGGGTTCTGGATTTACCGTAACACATAGACTAATTCATCTCTCTTCCCATAAACACACGAACAAAAACCGGAAATTCCAATGACCCCAGACACCCGACCTAAAATTGCCATCTACCCGGGAACCTTTGATCCGATCACCAACGGCCATATTGATATTGTTGATCGTGCCTTGAACATGTTTGACAAGGTGATCATAACCATAGCCATTAATGCCGAGAAAAACCCTCTCTTCACCCCAGAAGAACGTATTTCCTTCATGAAGGAGTGTTTCCGTGGCAAGGAATCCCGTGTTGAGGTGGAATATACCGATGGTCTCATAGTGGAGTATGCCCATAAGAAAAAAGCCCAGGCGATTGTGCGCGGACTCAGGGCTGTTTCTGATTTTGATTATGAGTTTCAGCTGGCGTTGATGAATAGAAAAATGCAGAGAGAGGTTGATACCATTTTTCTAATGGCTGGCTTTCGCTGGATCTATATCAGCTCTTCTATTATAAAAGATGTGGCCCGTCATGGTGGTGATATAAATGATCTTGTACCACAGCATGTAAAACAAGCTCTGCTGGAGAAATTCACGCGATAAAAAGAACTATCTGGCAACAGGAAACAAGGAGAGCATGACACCTTCCTCATTTCCTGTTGAAACCGAAACTATTCTCTGCCCTGCATAATCTCCTCACGAAGTCGCTGAATCTCCTCCTGGAAAGACAATTTTAACCCTTCCAGTTCAGACTTCATCACCGAAGAGACTTTCTGCATAAGCAGATCATCTCCCAGCTCATCAACCTTGGCTGACATGGAATCCAGAGCCGTATCTACATTCATCTGGGTCTTGTCAATAGCCGTGCCCAGTAGACTCTGTTCTGTAAGCTCTGTATCATCTAAAGACTCTTCAATGAGATTTGCACGGAATTCAGGGGCTCTATCAATGAGACGCTGCTGCCATTGCAGCACCTTACTCGTCTCGGCGAGCAACAATTCCTGCTTCTCTTCAGCACTATTCTGATCCAACAAGCTGAGTTCAAGTTTATCAAACACTGAGTGGAAGAGGCTCACAGACTCCCGATCCGGTTGACCGCTATACTTTTCAATATGCTCATTGATTGTTGACAGCAACTGAATATATGTTTTTTCCATCGGATTGATAAGCCTTCTGCGGAGAAAATCAATCTCACCATTCAGTCTGGTTATGGCATCACTTTCTTCATTATTTTCAATTTTGGCGATAGTATTCCGCAGCCCTGACAGCATATCACTGGATAATATACCATCCTCGGCTGAGGATATATATACCGCCTCTGGTTGGTCGTCCATATGAGCAGTAGACGAAATCTCATCAGTAAATCTTTCCGTAGTCAGATCATCCAACTTCTCTCCCAACAAGGGACTTTCTTCCTGCAGCAGAGTTGTGGAAAAGATTTGAGATTCATCAAAATCGCCATCTCCATCATCAGCAGCCTTGAATATAACCTCCGCGTCGTCTTCTAGTAATTCAGCCTCAGAAGATACTTCTTGTTCCCGAGGAGTTGAACCAAGCAAGATGGAATCAATCTCTTCCAGCAACGCTGGATCAGTCTCGGTATTCTCAGCTTGATCTCCAGAAAAAACAGCTATAGGCTCATCGCTGACAGCAACACCATCCACCTCAACAATCGTGAGTTCTTCAAGGGCAGCATCATCAGCTGCTACAAATACGACCTCTTCCGTTTCAGTTTCTGAAAGCTCAGAAGCTGGTTCTTCAGCGCTGACGACGCTATCTCCTCCCTGCATGGTGATCACATTTTCATCAATATTCTCATCTACAGCTTCAAATATAACCCCGTTCTCTCCGATATCATCCTCGGATACAGGCACATCTTCTTCGCCCTCATCATCTACAGCTTCAAATATAATTTCTCTCTCTTCAACCTCTTTCTCCAATGAGGCAGCCACAGTTTCATCTGTCTGATCATCCACACGTTCCTCATCAGAAGCCAAAAGAGCCGTCATCATGTCATCTGATAGTTGATCAAGCTTCATCTCTGGGAGTTGGCTTTCTTCTTCTGATAGTTGATCAAGCTTCATCTCTGGGAGTTGGCTTTCTTCATCTGATAGTTGATCAAGCTTCATCTCTGCGAGTTGGCTTTCTTCTTCGGAAGTATCGGTTAGATCTGGTTGCGCCGATTCGTCAAAAACGTCTTCTGCTACAACCTCTGCAACGTCATCGGAAGCTGATAATTGATCATCGTCCAAATCCACTTCAGCATCAGATCCATCAACATATCTAAGGGCAGGAGCCAAATCATCGCCATCCATAGGCAATTCAGCTTCATCGGAATCGTCATCATCTGGTCGCTCCACATCCAAGCCAGACAATGCAACATCCGGCTCTGAATGCGCAGGTCTCTCAGTCTCACCAAAAAATGATGTCAGCTTTTCCTCAACATCATCATCGAAAATATCATCTTCAGGAGAAGATGTAATAAGCTCATCTTTTTCTGTGAAAAAGTCATCAATTTTATTTCCTATTGCTTCATCCAGTTCATCATCTTGTTCGCTACTACTCACTCCTGTTTGTTCATCTGCCTGAATTACAGATTGTTCAGCCAGCTGGCCAGCACTATCCGCTTCAATTAATGCAGTTTCCTCTTCCATTTCCACTTCATCTTGCAGAACCGCTTCACCAGGTTCATCATCAACTACGGCAAACGCCCCGTCTATTTCCTCAACCTGATCCTCATCTGCTTTATCATCTGTTTCTACAGAAACTGTGGCATCAGGATTTGTAAAAAATGTTTCGACATCACTTTCAACATCCTCATATGATGAAAGCTGAGAACCTTCGCGGCTCCCTTCATCATCAAAAAGAGCAGGTGCAAGTTCACCATCTTGAAGGGGAAGTGGATCTTCATCCGAATCATCATCGGCGTCCGTTTCTACATCGACACCAGGTATTGAGGCAGTATCCTGCTCACCAAAGCCTGCAACAGTATCTGGTTCAACATTTACGGAAGAGGAATCTTCAACACCAGCAGCAGCGTCTTCTACGTCGGAAGAAAGGACAATATCTACTCCATTATCTTCAAACGTCTCATCATCATAATCAGAAAAGGCAGCTGGCGCATCTTCCGACACTTCAAAAATCTCCCCACCACTTAGAGCAGGTGCAAGTTCATCACCTGCTAAAGGCAAGGGCTCTTCATCCGAATCATCATCTGCATCCGTTTCTACATCAACACCAGCTAAAGCAATATTTTTATCGAGCCCTTTAACAGAATCCAGACCTGGTTCCTCAAACATATTATCAAGATGAGATTCCATCTCGTGAGCCAGTTCGCTATCCCCTTCACTTTCTGCAAACTCTTCTTTCTGTCCATCAAACAATCCCCCAGGCCCTGATATCGTTTCAAGCTCTTCATCTTCTGCCTGAAAACCATGCACATCTTCTGGCATATCGGAAAAAGCCGGTCGTATATCCTCTCCATTTTCATACTGCTCTTCTTCAAAATCCGATTTTTCATTTTGACGAGAAATTGTTTTTTCAACGATCCTTTTAAATTCGTTGAATTTCTCAACTTCAGCAAACAAAACTTCTTTTTCGGCTTGCCCCGAAAGGTTTTCAATTATAACTTTTTCCAGACCTGCATAGAAGGAGTGCAGCAGAGTAAAGGCATTCACATGGGCATCACTCTTTTTGAGACTGATATACGCCCCCAACGAACCAATCCCCTGCAGAAATATCAGTTTCGCCTTACTGTTACTATATTTTTTCTCTAACTTGGCAACTTCCTTTGCAAGATTGTCCAAGTCATGCGAGGTGATTTCCCAGTCTATACCATATACGACTGCCTTAAGGTTAAGAAGTGGGTCATCATCTGCAAACATATCCGTCATAAAAACATTTTCACCTTCTTTTTGAGCAGATGCAACAGCTATCTCTTCACGTTGGGCTGCTGCCACTTTTCTGTCTTGTATTCCTGGAAGTATCTGGCTTTTGAATTTTTCGAAGCGTTTTACATCTCCGATAAGGATTTCTTTTTTGTCATTATCAGACATTTCATCATCTGATACAATCTTTTCAAGATTGGTATAGAAGGTTAAAAGCAGTTTTATGGCATTTGGATGAGCTGAGGCTTTTTCTTTGTATATATACCTGCTGATTTTATCCAGCGCCTGAATATAAATAAGATTAATCTTCTCGCCACGCCACACATCTTTCAGTTGAACCAACTCTTCATTGAACTGGCGGAGGATATCATCAGTAATTTCCCAGTCAATCGACAAAACAATTGATTTCAACCGCGCCAGCGGAGACTCTTCATCATTGATGAAATCAAAAAGATGATCTCCTGAAGAACTGAAATCTTCATCATAATCATCTATTCCAACTGTCAGGTCATCATCATATTGACTTTCTTTGTAATGTTCCACCGTTCATTCTCTCTAGAGTAGTTTTTTCTGTATGGACACAACTGTAAGCGAAATAATCTTTTTCAGTGTCGCAGCTACATTATAACCCGTAATTGCACTCGCCTCAAAATAAGGCACCTTAAGACGACTGTTAAGATCCTTCTCCAATACAGATGTGGGTAAAATTGGAATACCATGTTCTTTCAAATCCACTTTGTTATACTGTAATACCAGCGGAATATTAAAAATGGATTCCTTGTAGGATTGCAGGTTTTCATGCAATTGATTTAGCGAACGAATGTTCTTTGCACGCTGCTTTGCCATGGCATCAGCAACAAACACGATGCCGTCAACTCCCCTGAGAACTAATTTTCTTGTTGCGTTATATTTCACCTGGCCTGGCACAGTATACAACTGAATTTTGATATCATACCCTTTAATTTTTCCCATATCAAAAGGGAGAAAATCAAAAAACAAGGTTCTGTCACCATGGGTTTTCAAACTCACCATTTCTGAAACAATCTGCTTCTTATAGGCACTGTTAACATATTCAAGATTTGTCGTTTTTCCACATCGGCCAGGACCGTAATATACGATTTTGACTTGAACGACTTTTTCTTTCAGATTGATAAAACTCAAAACTCGACCTCCGATGTAAAATCTGCGTCAGATGGGGGATATCTATCATGAACATAGATACATAATTATTTTTTCCCCCATACCTGTCGAATTTTTTCAATAGCATCAACAACATTAAGGCGGAGGAAACCAAGAGATATTTCCCGGCCAAACATTGAAATTAAAAGAAGTTCATCATCTATTTTACTGAAATGAATATTTGATTCCTGCCCTTTGTGGAAAAGGAGGGAAAACTCCTGCTCTCCCACAAGCTTTGCCATAGCATCAACTGTGGCAAAATTACCTGCAGCCAACGCCGCGAAGGAATACACATCATACTTACTTTCACCATTATCTTTGGCAGTAATAATATTCCCCGCCATATCAATAATGATAACGCAGTCAACACTGTCGTTTAATATTGTGTCGATCTGTTCAAGCTGTTCCTGACTGACAATACCGTAGTTCATTCTTTTTCCCTCTTCTTGAAATTTGCCTGCTTTAAACTTTTCTACACTCCAAACTACAAATTCGTATACAATATTTTTGCCGCAATAACCACATTACTACCCCCTGTAATTGTAACATACGATAAAAACGGCTCATGTATACAAGATACTACACACTCCATGTTTCAAAGACAAAATACGCCTTATAACAAGAACGAATCACCCTCTCATATTTATAGCTTCCCAAAAGAAATAATCGATTTTACAGCGGATTAAACACGAAGCTACATTGTAATAGATTTTATCTCTTTATGTTTTCAACCTCTTTCGGGCATGAGATTTTCCTCTTTTAAGTTTGTTTTATATGTTTAACATTATTTCATATTTACTGAAAAATTCCACTAAAAAAAGCATAAAACTGTTTTAACACCTGATTTTTGACATTTTTACCAACAGAGAAATAAAGATCCGAACCGACAATTATGCATAAATTACTCTGCAACCATCAGAGAGATATTGCACCAGAACAGGGAATTTGCTAAGAAGATGCAGGAGGTATTGACGTGACGAAAAAAAGGAAAGAACTACCGCAACTCTCCCCTTCCCAGGAGTTGATGGACACCCATTGCCACCTGGATATGGAGAGCTACGCAGAGGATCTTGACACGATCCTTGCATCAGCTGCAAAAGGTGGTGTAACTACCGTTGTAACCATTGGTATAGACATTACAAGTTCCAGAAAGGCCGTTGAAATTGCAAGAACATATGACATGGTACATGCCGCAGTAGGCATACACCCGCATGATAGCGAGGGAGCTGATGACACTGTGTACCAGCAGCTTGCCGAACTGATTCAGAGAGCATCCAGCCATATTGTCGGTTACGGTGAAATCGGCCTTGATTATGTAAAAAATTATGCGCCTAAGAAAACACAGCAGCAGGTTTTCAGAGATCAGCTTGAAATCGCCAAACAGTTTAACCTGCCTGTTATCATCCATGACAGGGAAGCACATGATGACACACTGGCCATTTTAACAGAGGCAGGGCCTTTTTCCAGTGGTGGCATTATGCACTGTTTTTCCGGTGACATGGACTATGCTGACAAGGTGCTTGACTTAGGGTTTTATATCTCAATTCCAGGAATAGTCACCTTCAAAAACGCGCATGACCTGAAAGAAGTTGCTGCCAATGCTCCGCTTGACAGGCTTCTTCTGGAAACAGATGGACCGTTTTTAAAACTCTTTTCTCTTATCTGACACTCATTTTATAAAGTTCACAGGAACTCGTTATAATTTGCTATGATTGCCGAAAATCTTAAAACTGTTCTTAAAAACATTGAAAGAGCCGCTCAGGCATGCGGTAGAGACCCCAAAGATATCAAACTGGTTGCCGTCTCAAAACGGTTCCCGGCTGAAGCCATTACCGAAGCATTCTCTGCCGGGCAACATGTATTTGGAGAAAACTATATCCAGGAGCTCAAGGAGAAACATGACCAGCTTGGAGATGGTTTACAGTTTCATTTTATTGGACATCTTCAAACAAACAAGGCTAAAATAGCAGCCCAGGCCTGCGCGATGGTGGAAACAGTTGATCGCATAAAGGTGGCACGGGAACTGCAAAAACATCTCACTGTGCTTGGGAAAAAACTTGATATTCTTGTTCAGGTAAATATTGGACTGGACGAAAACAAATCAGGCATCTATGCAGAAGAAGCGGAAGAGCTGCTGCAGAACATCAAGGAGCTTTCAATGCTTCGCGCTGTAGGGTTAATGACCATGCCGCCTTTTACCGAAAACCCGGAAGACGCGAGACCATTTTTCAGAGGATTACGTAACCTGGGAAATACCTTGATGAAAAAGAATTTATTTCATAATAATGACAAGATTGAATTGTCAATGGGCATGTCCGGCGACTATCACATTGCCATTGAAGAGGGATCAACAATCGTCAGAGTCGGTACCGCAATATTCGGGCAGCGTTAGATCCGGCCGCATCCTTCTTGAACTTTTTTAGAACTTTTTAATAAATATTATGTGATGAAAACATGCAGCCATATGCAAATTTCAAACACAGACAATAACACGTAAAAGAATCTGATGAATATAACAATGATAGGAACAGGCTATGTGGGCCTGGTAACAGGCACCTGCTTCGCCGAGTTTGGCCACAATGTAGCATGCGTGGATAACGATACAGACAAGATTGACAAACTGCGCCAGGGAGGTATTCCAATATATGAGCCAGGGCTGGACACATTGGTTACGAAAAACGTCAAAGAAGGCCGGCTTACTTTTACATCGGATCTTAAGGAAAGTGTGGCTCAGGCGGATGCTGTCTTTCTGGCAGTTGGCACCCCCAAAAGCAGACGTGGTGACGGCTACGCTGACCTGACCTACATCTTTGCAGCCACCAGGGATGTTGCCCAACATCTCCAGGGCTACACTGTCATTGTCGATAAGAGCACCGTCCCGGTTGGCACTGCCCGCCAGGTATCACGCCTTATACAGGAAGTGAACCCTGATGCCGATTTCGACGTCGCATCAAACCCGGAATTCCTGCGGGAAGGTGCTGCAATCACCGATTTCATGCGTCCTGACCGGGTCATTATCGGTGTGGAATCAGAGCGTGCTGAAGAGGTATTACGAGGGATATACCGCCCGTTCTATCTCCAGGAAACACCGATAGTCACCACCAGCATTGAAACGGCAGAACTGACAAAATACGCAGCAAATGCCTTTCTGGCAACAAAAATCAGTTTTATCAATGAAATGGCTCTGCTCTGTGATACGCTCGGGGCGGATGTTGTCGATCTTGCACGAGGTATCGGTATGGATGGCAGAATCGGCGCCAAGTTCCTTCATCCGGGACCAGGCTATGGCGGCTCCTGCTTTCCTAAAGATACCCTCGCCCTGATGCGTGTTGCCCAGGAACATGGCCAGAATCTCAGGATTGTTGAGGCAACCGTCGAGGTGAATGCCGCCCAAAAGGCCAAGATGGTTAAAAAGATCCGTGATATGCTGGGAGGCTCTGAGGCTGGAAAAACTATCGCTGTACTGGGACTCACCTTCAAACCGGAAACAGATGATATGCGGGACTCACCTGCTATCACAATTCTACCGGCACTGCTTGAAAAAGGTGCCAACCTTCGTGCCCACGACCCGCAAGGCATGGAAGAGGCAAAAAAATATCTTCCCGCAAACATCACCTATGTCAACAACGCCTATGAAGCCTGTGAAAATGCCGATGCTGTTATCCTAATGACAGAATGGAACCAGTATCGTGCGCTCCACCTGGATAAACTCGGCGGACTTATGAAAAAGAAGGTTTTTATAGATTTACGCAATGTCTATGAACCTGAAAAGTTGCAAGCACATGGTTTTGCTTACGTAGGGGTGGGGCGCTCCTGAGTCATATCGTTCTTGGATCATTACCTACATTTCTTCTTGAAAATTTCCAATGTCCATCGATACTACACTGTGGAAGAGATTTGCGTTGTTTCAACAGATAACTCTGCACACAGCAAAAGGAGGATACAATGTCCATGTATAAGTCTTATAATGTTTCTAAGGAAAATAGATCTCTATATATTTCCAAAAATCATCAGAAAGCCAACTCCAACACCTTGGGTATATTGACAGCAAAAAGAAAAAATCGACTTTTTATTACAGCCCTTCTCGTTTTTTCCCTGCTGGGATTTGGAGGCTGTGCCAGCTATAATCCTACTACTGGAATGTATGAGGTAGATCCTACAGCAACAGCAATCGCAGTGGGGACAGCAGCCATGATTGGAACAGCAATCTATCTGGAACACAATCAGGATCAATACCATTATTGCGATCCCTATCCTCATAGACCGTGCATAAGATAGTACCACGGATGCGTCCCGGCACGATATTATCTCAGATAGCGAAAACCACGCTATCTGAGATCTATACTTTTGTAAATCGATGTACTCCCCGACATATTCTTTTTTAAAGAAAAAAAATCCCACCGGAACCTGAGAATATATTCCTGCATTCAGCCATATGGCTTAACTGCTCACACAACAATCATTCAACATCTTATATCAGGAATTCCTAAAAATATAAGCCCAGACCAAGCTATTGTTTTTTTTGTTTTTTTCAATTGACCTCACCCTCTATTTACGGATAAAAGATAATACGTTGTTGTATGGCAAAAATAGAGTTTTTCATCAAACACCCCAAAGAGAGCTCTTTACATTATGAAAAAAACTCTCCTTCTGCTCTTTGCAGGAATCTGTCTTGGTATCGTCATTTCACTGGGGAGCGCAGAAATGGTACAGCGTACATCAGGAGCGGAATTTTGTTCAAAATGTCATTCCATGAAGGCTATGGTGGCCGCATACGAACAGGATGTCCACAGTGGGAAAAACTATCTTGGCATCAGAGCCAAATGCACAGATTGTCATTTACCCCACGACAATGTAATCATATACATGAAGGCAAAGGCATATACAGGGATAAAAGATGTACTGGGTGAGATCTTCTGGGCAGATGAGATAGACTGGATTGCCAATCTGAAAAGAAGAGAAGAATACACATATTCAAATGGCTGCCAGAAATGTCATAATCTTGATCTGATTGCATCTGAGCCAGATTCTGCCCACACAGATTTCAAGACAGGTGAAGTGAATTCGTGTGTAGAATGCCATAAACATGTTGGACACAATACCATCAAGACCCATCTGTAAGCGATCTGTAAGCGACTTGCTTTCTTTTGCAGCACACAGCTATAGATAACCAACCTGGCCTGATAAGAAATCTGGCTAAAATTTCAGACACTTGCAGAGAGTTGATGCCACAAGCGGAGCAACGGAATATACCTCCAGGAGCTCATCACTTTCACGCCCCGGAAAGGTATCTGCACCAAACACCTTCGTTATTCCACTTTCTATAAACTTTTCTCGTGCGCCGCCTGCCAACACAAGATGGGTAGCATGCACCGCAACATCAACTGCTCCCGCCTCATAACATCGTTGTACGGTCTGGATTATTGAGCCACCGGTTCTGATCATATCGTCACAGATAATAGCTGTTTTTCCTTTTACAACGCTGGAAACCTGAGAGACAATTGTCTTATCACGATCATACCGGTCTTTATCAGCAGCAGTGTGCGGACAATCCAGTTTGCTTGCAAGTCTCGCTACCCGTTTGGAAAAGCCATAGTCCGGTGAAACAAGCACATAATTTTGCAGACCACTTTCACGAATTTTTTTTACCACCAGACTGTCACTCCAGATGTGATTGGTTCTGACCCCTCCATCATGGGCATGCAAAACTGCCTCGGAATGCAGATCTATAAAGTTGACATAGTTGGGTCTTGCCTGAAAAATCTGTCTGGTTCTGGTTATCCCCTTAGGTATTTCGTTAGACCCTGGCCTGGCCCTTTCCATTGTGGAATACCCCAGATAAGGGATCACAACATGCACCTCCGCTGCATTCCAGTAACGTCCCCCCTGAATAAGATCAAGAAGCTCCATATGGGCATCAGCGGTATGAGTTGCCCCGATTATTATAAGGCGATTTTCTGCAACATTTTCAGGAAAGGCATGATAATGCTCTCCATCAGCAAACTGCTGATACTTCATTTTGCAATAGGGTACACCAAGATTTTCTGCTACC
>PDWJ01002142.1_pt1 | contig 23667 bp, 18 predicted proteins | sample 1430881 | NCBI WGS metagenome assembly PDWJ01 (sample SAMN01162460, study PRJNA174530) | Oral metagenome, whole genome shotgun sequencing project. | biome: Marine environment; feature: Marine mammal; material: Swab sample of the gingival sulcus; isolation source: swab sample of gingival sulcus... | reverse complement strand
TGGGATGTTCTAAACAGCAGGGCGAAATGATTGCCCTATTTTTGTTATTGACCACAAAGGCACAAAAAAGGCACAAAGAAACCCCCATGAAGTCCATTCGTGTCCTTTGTGCCTTTATGGTGAAAAATTATCCTATCATTCTGTCCAAGCACTTACCACAGGCGGAGTTTGCCTTCGAGGATTTCGCCTTCCATTTCTTTGGTTTCGGTCGGCAGTGAACATCCGCCGCTGACTTTGACCACGAGCTCATCATCTTTGTTATAGCCGGCTTCGCAACGAATGCTGAAACTCGATTTATTCATCGTGCGCGACACGTTTTCGATGATTTTCGGCACCAATTCGTTGGCGGTTTCATAGATCATCTCCAGGACTTTTTCAGAATCTCCTTCTGCTTGAGCTTTTTTCAGTGTAATGGTTTCTTCTGCCATGATAACTCCTCTTCTCGTGATGTTGATAAACCGAAAAACATGTCCTCTGACTCTTCAGCAGACATCCTTCTCATGTTGTATGTTGTCTATTTTTTACCATAAAGGCACAAAAGTCACAACGTTGTTACGTCATTATGCTGGTGTGTTGTGTGGTCCAAAGCATCAAACAATTCTTGCTTAGTGACTGAACATAAATAACTGTGACATCATTTTCAGCACCCAACCCTGTCAGGGGTCTGAACCCTGGCAGAGATTCTTATAAGAGATCTTTTAACAAATCTTCAGCTTCTTTATCGTAATCGACTTGCTGCTGTCCCCGCAAACCTTTGCTCAACCCAACCATGCGCTGCGCGTATAACTTCGCGGTAATTTCGAGAGTTTCCACATCGCTGTACGGACTGTGAGTGATCACATCGTTCAAGGTTTCATGCTGGTTGATCGTTTTCAGAATCGCCGCTTCTTTCTCGTTAATCTCTTCCTGGCCTGTCACGGAAATCACATCGATAAACGCGTCCAGAGAGGGAAATTCATCCATAAATTTGTTGAATTTTGCCAGAATATCAATGCCTTCCACAAAAATGCTTTCGATATTTTTCTGGATGTTCTGACTCTCCGGCGCAACGTCGGCAAAGAACTTACAATAGCCGTCTTTCCAGGTCAGCAGCCTGTATACTGCGCCGAGCCCTTCCAGGCTCTCAACGGTCGCGAAGGTAATATTTCCATGTTCGACAAAGACATCGCCTTTCCTGTCATCCCAGGTGGCTGTCAAGCGTCCGTTGCGGTGGATCAGGACAAGGATTTGAACGACTTCTCCAATACTGAGAGTTTTCAGGCTTGTCTCGAGCGAAGCTTTCTCTGCATCTTCAGCCTCCTGCTCGCGCTCGTCAGAAGGAATCGTCTCTGTTTTTCCAGCAAGACTGATCGCGTGTTTGGCATACAATTGAGAGATGATTTCCAGGGTCAGGATACGACTATACGGCGACTGCCGTAAAATTTCCCGCAGTGACAACGGTTTATTGAGCAAACGAAGAATTCTCTGCGTTTCTTTATCATACTGGGCTTGAGCCGCTGTCACATTGGCCAGCAGGCGGTCGTCGAGTTTTGGGCTGTGAAGCAACATGTATTTGTAACGATCGACCTGGCTTGAGAGGCCGATAAACAAACTCTCCGACCCAATCCGGATATTCTGATCGACTAATGTCAGCGCCGGTTCAAATTCAAAATATCCGCGCTCCCTTACAGCTAAAGAATAGAGCGCATCTTCTCCACGCAGTCGTCCGTCTTCGGCAGAAATCACATTTCCGCTCTTCAGGTAAATCGTTCCTCTTCTGCCTTCAGAGCGTATGCTTAGTTTTCCGCTTTTTCCAATCAGGGCAAGCGCCTTGACAATATCGGCCACTCCTATTTTTGCTAAATCCCCTTTCAAGACTCGTGCCCTCCCTTTTCCACCTTTGATAATTGTAACAGAACCTTACTTTCTCCTTTTATTCAATAAAACTTTCTCCTTGCATCATCCCTTGTACTGCATGCTCAAGAAACTGGTCAAGGAAAAACCTTTCATTCCTTGAAAAATTTTTGACAATTAGGATCTTATAACGCTACGAAGTCACAACGTCACGAAGTGCTTATGTAAAACATTCGGAATGTTTTTTGATGTTGTTTCACCACGCAGAGCACAGGGAGTGTCACTGAGCGTTGCTCCGTATGCGTTGTGATCTTTGTGAGAGATCTCGTGTTTTCTGAAGCACTGTACTAGTCTCTGTGGCAAATATATAAACTTAACGCATTTCATAGGTTGTCAACGAACAAAACGATAAAATTCCCGCGAGAATATAACTGACTAAAATCGACGTACCTCCATAGCTCACAAAAGGCAGCGTGATTCCGGTCATCAAACTAAAATTGATGACACCACCAATGTTAATCATGGCCTGGAAAAAGAGAATCAGCGTACAGCCTAACGCCAAGCGCAGCCGAAACCAGGCCCATTCTTCATTCCAGGTGACATCGTATTTGGTGGCAACGGCGATCCGGATTCCCTGCCAGCAAAACAATACATAGTTCACAATAACGAGCAAGCCTCCAACCAATCCGAGTTCATGCGCGATCAGGCTAAAAATAAAATCGTGCTGCACTTCTGATGCGAAAAATTCAGGATGTCCCGCGCCAAAGCCCATACCCCATAAACCTGCCGCTTTAATCGCCCAGAGCGATCGGACGATCTGTTCGCCTTTAGTATACAACCAGGGATTTTGCCAGATGTTGATACGATCGATGATGATCGAGGCGTATTTCGGGATCAGCGAATTAATGTATGGAAAGAATTGATTATAGGCTGCAATCGTCCCAATAAACACGAGGAGAATCACGCCGACTTCAAGTAGGCGAGATGTCCCGACAAAGAACATGCAGACAATGAGTAAGGAATAGAGCATCAGCGGACCAAAATCCCGTTGGAGCACATAGCCCAAAAACGGCAGCGATAATGTCAGCAGCGGAGGGATCAAAAAGCCGATACGGCTGAGGATCGGCTCGTCCCAGGCCCCGATCTTCCGGCGGTAACGCGTCAAATGATGCGTGAGATAGACGACAAAAGTGACTTTGACAAATTCGCTGGGCTGCACCTGGAACGTTCCGAAACTCATGCGCATGCCAGCGCCAAAAACCAACGGGACCGCCAGAAGGATCAAGGTCAGAATCAGCCAGACATGGTACGAGAGTTTCCGTTTTACAAACAGCGCATACAGCCCGCGTCCCGTCAGCACGTTTAGCCTGGATTGCCCGGTTAATTCGAGCCGGTCGCCATGGATATTCAAGAGAAAGACAAGTTTGATAATCCAGACGAGGCCGAACATCAATATCAGTCCCATTCCGGTAAAAATCATCTGTTTGGGGAATTCCTGCTGCACGATGTTTGTTGAAGAAAGGCTCAAACGGTACAACATCAGAAACCCAGTATTACAGAGCATCAGAATAAGGGGATACAGGGCCGCATTCCGTCCGTTGACGTATCTGGCATAGAGCAGGCCGGACCCAACAAACAGCGCCAGCACAATGATGCCCGAATCGCGATCCTGCTGAAAACCACCGAGTGCATGATACCCAAGCGCAAACATCCCGCACACCATCGTCAGGAGGAGAGAGTAGTTCAGTATAGCTCCCCAACGTGCTTTCTTCTGAGGAATCTTCCACACAATCGTGAGCAGCGCGACACAGAGGCTGCTGGCATAGAGCAACAAATAGAAAATATGAAGGGGGTAGGCTTCTAAAAATTTCATAGGATGTGAGACTTTTTTTTGTTCCTAATGTTGTTGTGGGATCGATCGTTCATTTTTTTCCACAGAAAACGCGGAGGAGCGCAGAGAAAAACCGTCTCAGTTGCATTTTCTGCGTATCTATACGCACCCCTCTGTTCTCGAAAGAACCGCTCATGCTCAGAAGACGTTACGTGGCTGAAGGATCGACAACCCAATTTGTCGTATAGATCGCACAAAGAGAAGGAGAGGATTTACTTCTCAGGACTCATTACTCTGCGCCTCTTTGCGTTCTCCACAGTGAAAAATGTTCGGTCGTGTGCTAGACTTCATAACTGTCCGGAATAACGATAGAAGAGCCGGGGCCGCGATATTCCAGTTCTACAGGCCCGACAATAATCCGGTCCCATCGCAACAGCATTTCCGAAGGGAGGCTGTCGCGTGGAAGTTCCGGGCGAACCTGAGGTAAATCCGCCCGCAACAGGCCGTCAGCCGACATTATAAACGTTGAATTGCTCTGGCTGATATTCTTGACAGTCGCTACACGCCCTTCGCTTAATCCTAAGATGACATGGCTGCCGGAGACATGTAAATCCTCGGAAATCGTAATAAAATTTTCCAACGGGTCGTCAGGTTCGATGCGACCGAGGGTATAGTGTTTACCACGAGAGATGCCTTGCAAGGGATGTACCGGGCGTTTCGATTCTGCGCTCAACGTCAGTTTGGCATAATACGATGGGGGCAGATCTTTTCGAGCCACCTTCACCTGGATATCGCCCATCGTAAAAGAGTCGCCGGAAGCGAGTGGATGTTTTTTCGTGATTTTTTGATCGCCAATATACAGGGGCGGCGTATCCTTGCCGCGTTCGATATAGAGGACGCCGTCGGCAATCGAAAGCCGCATGGCGTTATGAGGCAGTGAAGGAATATCTAAAAACAGATAATCAGTAAAACCTGGCCGTTTGCTCAAGCCGGAAATTACCAGGGTTTTGCGAAAGAGGGGATACCGGCGCGGGCGCCGTCCCGGAGTCGAGACTTCCAAAATTGCCAGTGGAACATCCTGCCGTTTGCTGAGTTTTTCATAGAAAAACTGAATATTCCCGATCTCCAGCGTATCATTATCTCCTGTCAATTTGACTTCGACATCGTCTTCAAGCTCTTCGTCGTTCACTTTCACCGGCAAGGGCATCATAGTATGGAGTTTCCGAAAATAGTATTCTCCGTCTTTATAGCTGAGCCTGGCAGGCGTTCCGATATTTTTAATGCCGGGAAGCGGGATATACTGCGCATCTTTCAAGCCGGTGATAATGGTATCCTGTTCAGCAAAAAAGACTGTCGGATAGTGGTACATTTTTTTGAGAGAATCCGGTCGCCGGATGATGTAATAGCCAGTTTCGACCAGGCGGTAGCGAGAGGAATGTTCCCCGGCATCAGAGAGTTCTCTGGGAACCAGAAACTGAAATCGTTTGATGTGCTCTCCAAAATATGCGACAATATAATTCTTGTCGTGAAGCAATTGGTATTGTCGGCTAATCGAAATTTTCTCGTTCTCACTTTGAAACAGCTCTGTTTTCACGGATTGATCTTTCGCAATATGATAAATAAAGAAGTTGCCACCCTGCACAGACAAACCGAAATGCTCGTCTGCAAGGCCGGGGATATAATAATCGACCGACATTTCGTCGCTGCCGACAATATACTCCTGCTGGTGATTCAGACACTCAAGTTCCGATCCCATGCTTTCAGGACCGATTTCGACCAGACGCCCGATAATAAATGCGTCATCAGGCACACGATCCTTTAAGCGCAATGAAAACTGTGTCGCTTTCAATTTCAAAGAAGGCAGCAGATTGACAATTAGTCCGTCCTGATGGTCAGCTATATCGAATTCAGCATGCCCTTCAATGAGCTGCATATATTTATCATTCAGCGCCCGGATAATATCTTGAATACTTTTATGAGTGCGCCTGATTTTTTTACTGAGTTCAACCCCCAGAAACAGATCGACCTCATTCGAAAGACGGTAGAACACCGAATCCCGGATTTCATCTTCCTGTTGCTGCACAACCGCCACAGCTCGTTCTTGCAGAAAACGGTCTTTCATCCCTTTTTCCCACATGGCTAACCCGATTTCATATGAGCTTTTCGTCAATTCACGAGAGCTGAGTTTAAATACCGGTTCCCTGACGGCCTGTTTCTTTTTTCCGAATAACATAAGCCTTTCTCTCCATCCTGAAGCCACACCAATTTAGTTACAACACTCATCCGCTGACATTGAGACAGATAGTCAGCCTGCTTATAGTCTACTCTCATGAGTTCGTCAAGGAAAAACATCTTTTCCTGGCCATTTTTCAGAGAAAATATCAGATGATAATTTAAGAGAGCCAAATATCCTTAACAGACTGTAATTAAATGGGTTATGGTGAATTACACCTTGGCAGTTCTTTTATGTTTTTTGAGGAAAACTACATAATAGCAGAAAATCCAGCAAAAATTTACTTGTCAAAAAGAAATTTCGGGCTTATACTCCCGTTTACTCAAGTAGAAAGAAGCTTGAGTGGCCTTGCGGTATATGATTATTCCATAAATAATAAGGAGATGAATCATTATGTTTAAAAAACGTGTGCACTGTATCATGGTATCACTTGTCGCGTTGACGTTGGTTTTGATTCTGTTTTCGGGAGGACACGCTGATGCTCAGTCTACTCGGAGTATTGTGCCGTCTCCACGAATCACGATTGAAACAATCGATCCGGCGACAGGAATGGCAAAACGTTCTTTCTGCACAGGAACAAACGCCATTGACGTCAAAATCTCGAACGGATCCGGCTATGGACAATACGTCTCGATTATTAATCGTGACACCAGAGGAGTCGAACGGACATTGTTCAGTGGTCAACTGCAAACCGGGACATCATATCTGTCACGGCTGTTAGGGACTCAGCTCGCTCTGACTGGTCCTGCAGGAATTGAGACATTACAGGTTGCGATTAATGGCTCGACTGATACCAGCAGCCAGATTTCTTACTATGTGCAGGAATGCGGCAGTTCAAATCCTGGTGGAAGTTGGCCTGACTATGGCTATCCTGGCTATGCCCAAGTATGGGCTCAAGTTGTTCCATACGCGATTGAGCAGGGTAAAAAGGGCATGATCTATTTGCAGGCGAGTGTCGGTGCGCAGTCATATGCTACCTACTATTTTGAAATTCTCAATAGTTGGGGACAGTTGTGGAAACGTATTCCGATCACAAAGCAGCCGTATGAACGGTATCTGGTGACATTACCTGTCGGGACGAAAACCAAACCAGGACGACTCACCTATACGGTGAACATCCTGATGGAACCTGTTTTTGGCGGGCAATCACAAAAGATTGGAAGTTCCCGGTTCTCATTTATGGTTGTGACTCCAGGCTCCGGACAAGCACCATATCATCCTGGGTACCCAGGTTATCCAGCGCCCTATCAGGATTATCAGGGATATTCCGGCGTCATGCCTTATGGCATCGACCCGTACGCTGGCATGGGAACGTCCGGTTATGGGATGCCTCAATCCTCTATGCCATCTCCATACGGCTCATCTTCCTATTATGGGTTTAGCCTGATGGGGGGGGCGACAGGCGAGCGCCAGATCCAATAAATGGCGCCAATGGACTTCCTTTTTCAACACAGCCATGATCCTCGGTAGCATCGAAGATCATGGCTGTGTTTTTCGTGTTGCTCTACTGAGGACTCCCCGCTTTTAAACAAAGCGGTGACCGGCAGATATTGATCGGGAGTCCCTTTGGTTGGGTCAAAGCGTGGCTCAATGTCCCTGCAGGGGCCGGTGACTTTCATGGCGCGGTCGATCAACTTGCATTTGTTGACGCTGGTTGCTACGGTCTTGTCAGAGGAAGTTTTCTGGTACTCTACGGCACTATTCACGTGCATTGCTGCCAGTATGGATCCTGACATGATTTTAAACCCTGTCAGGGGTGTATCAATGCTGATGAATAATGCTGTAAATTTGGTACTCCTTTTTTCTACATTATGATGATAGAGCCGCTACAGCGCTTCCCAGAAGGTTTGCATTCGGCAGCGAGAAAAAATCAACCGTGACATCGGAAATTCCCAACTCCCCCAGCAGCGTGCCCAGCGTGTTGTGCGTGGTTTGCTTATAGTTTGGGTCGCCCCAGAACAAACCGCCTTCAGCCGCAATACACACATGACGCTGAACATGCGCATCATTCAATACTGAGATAAGTCCTGCCAGCGAGGCCGCAACGAGCTTTGCCGAGCGTGTCAGAATTTGCCTGGCGACGTCTTGTTCCTCCTGGTCAGAGGGATTGGCTGCATACGCTTTTTCGACGACTGCCTTCGAGCCGATACTCACATCAACATCACTCGCCGGATAGGCGAGTTTCAACAATTTTGCCAGATACACTCCAGAGACAGCTTTTTCGAGGCGGCTGTGATTCGGGAACTCGGAACGCTGGTCCAGCCAGTCGTCAAAGGTTGTCAGATGTGGTGGAGTGAAGTTGCCGGATTCGAGATTGATCGGGAGCAGTCCGTCCCAGTCTAATTCCTGGGGCAGCTTCTTGATCTGCTTCCCATCCATTAACACGGCCATATTATTGCCGGTTCCGACAATCAGTCCGATATAGCCATCGGCCTGTAAGGCAGTTAACCCGGCTAATAGGCTGGCGACCGTGTCGTTCAACACTGCGACCTTCGTACAGCGCACGGGCGAGACATGAGAAGCCAGGGCATCGAGCAGGAGCTGACCGACTTTTTCTCCAATTGTATCATTCACGAAGACCTCTTTCGTCCATTTGATGAGCCGGGCGTCTCCATCGGTCAACGAGTCGATCGGGTAGGAAAAACAATAGCCCAGCGGTAAATCTTGCGGAGGATGGATCGAGACGACCAGATCCGAGATGCTTTGTAAAAATTTGTCACGAGCCAACGGCACACCCCGCTCGATCGGGATGGCCATTTTGGCCGGGCCTTTTTCAAGGATCAGGTCGCCGTTATTCAACGATACTACAGCAGCACGCACATTGGTGCCGCCAAAATCGATCACCAGGGCTCGTCCGTTTTGAGGGCCTTTTTGGACGGGAATATAGGTCGGTATACTTTCAATCTCCTGTCCCGGTTGGGCCAGACCTTCTAAAATTTTCTTTTTTAAGTGTGTGGCAACATCGAGTAATTGATTCTGTTCTATATCAAAAAATTTATCCATATCAGGTTCCTCGTTTGGCATTGAAAAAACATTATCTGAGATAGGCTCCCGGAGAGTCACGAGCAGTTATTACATGTGTATCTCCAGTGCTCGCTTCCAAGCAGGAGCTTGGAAGCGAGCCTTCCGGGAAGCAAAGCTTCCCGGAAGGCGACGCGGAGCTTCGCAAACAAACGGGTTGCCAAGCAATGCTTGGCAACCAGGAGAACTGAACAGCCCTGGTCATTACATGGGTATCTTCTCAAAAAGTCAAATTTTTCTCTTACCATGCTGAAATTCTTCTCCCTGAAAAATATTTTCTTGACAGATTCAGGCAAGAACTGCAAGAGTTTTGTCATGTTCATTGGCAGTGTTCTATACCATACAATCTTTAAGGGGCAGGTGCAATTCCTCACCGGCGGTCAAAGTCCGCGAGCTGGCAACAGTTGACCCGGCGAAATTCCGGGACCGACAGTCAAAGTCTGGATGAGATAAAGATTTTTGACGATTATGAAAAGAAAAGCCCCGTCATGATGACGGGGCTTTTGTGTTTCACCTGAGAAAAAGCCCCGCAGTCCGAAGGTTGTGGGGCTTTTTCTTTTTGGTGTTTAGGTGTTTAAGTGTTTAGGTCTTTAGGTGCTTCAAACCATACGATATGTCAAACACTCAAACACCAAAATACTAAACACCATCTTAACAATGTTAATCGAAGCGGATCATCTGACCTTCGGATTCAAGCAGGATGTCATTTTACAAGACATCTCATTTACGATCGCACGAAATCAGTTTGTGTCGTTTATCGGACCGTCGGGCTGTGGAAAAACCACTCTTTTATATTTACTCGCCGGGATTTATCCTGTTTCGCGCAATATGCTGGACGTGCAGACCGATCACATTTCTTTTGTCTTCCAGCATGATTCGCTCCTGGAATGGCGGGACGCCTTGCGCAATGTTTTACTGCCGTTCGAACTGGATGGGACGCCGATCACGCCAGAATTGAAGCAAAAAGCGGTCGAGACCTTGAAAACAGTTGGGCTGGAAGGTTTCGAACACTATTTTCCGCGTCAGCTCTCCGGCGGCATGAAAAAGCGCGTGGAAATCGCACGTGCCCTGGTCACGGACCCCGATTTGCTGATTCTGGACGAACCCTTCTCAGCTCTGGATATTCTGACTCGCGAACGGCTGAATATCCTGAGCAAAAAACTGCATACGATGACGACCTGTACCATTGTGCTCGTCACGCATTCGGTGGAAGAAGCCTGCTTCCTCTCAGACAAAGTCTTTGTGATGGCGAACCAACCGGCGGAAATCGTGAAGGTTAAAGAGATTGAAAACACGGCCCACTGTGACGCTGAAAATTGTGAACCCGGACGCTTTTTTCTCTCAGACTCAGAGCGCAGCATTAACCGGGAAATTCGACAGGAGGCCAACCATCTCTGGCAGCACGCTCAAGCAATTCGACCAAACGGAGCTGTCAACACGACAACTTTTGAAGGCAGGAATGCACGTTTGAAACGTTGGTTTTCCAGGCATTTCTTCATGTGCTTAATCCCATTAGAACTTCTCGGAATGTTCTGGTTGTTAAGTTTCATCAAAGTCCGGTTCGTCATTCCCGACTTCCTGTTTCCCCATCCGTCCGCGATCGTCAAACGCTTCATGTCGACACTTCATACAGGTTTTATTTGGTCCGATCTCAGCGTTACGATCCTGGAGTCTCTGACCGGTTTTACGATCGCGTTGTCAATCACATTAGTGTTAGGCTACCTTATCGCCAAGTCCCGCCTGCTTTCTCAATTGTTGATGCCGTATCTCATCGCCACCAATACCATTCCATCGGTGGCGCTCGCACCGTTTCTGGTGTTGTGGCTGGGATTCGGCATGGCTCCGAAAATTTTTACAGCAGTGATTGTGGTCTTTTTTCCAATGCTGATCAACAACATTTCCGCTATTAAGCTTGCGGAACAACGGATGCAGGAATTGATTCGATTTTATAAACCTTTCTGGGTGAAACGTTTTGTCAAATTCGAACTGCCCGCTGCCCTGCCCGTGATTTTCAGCGGGATTAAAGTCTCGATTACCCTGTCGGTTATCGGCGCGGTTGTCGGCGAGTTCATTTCTGGCAATACCGGCCTGGGGTCGCTCGTCGGGCGCGCTAAGGCCAATTTCGATATTGAGCTGATGTTTGTTGCGCTTGTTTGGCTTGTCTTGCTGGGATTGAGCTATTACAATATCGCCAATGTGCTTTATCTCGGCCTTTGCAAAAAACTTCATATTTCACAACAAAGAGAGACGTATAGCAATCCTAAATAGGATGTAACTTGGTGGGTGTCTATGCAGGCAAGCATGTCTGTGCTACCATGATAACTGATAGAGGATTGCTCTATAAGTGAATGTTTCGTATGTCTCGCCCAGAGACGCAAAGACGCAGAGAACTGCCATGAAACAGTTTTCTCAGAGTCTCTGCGTCTCTGCGCGAATATGAAAAATCATCCTTCATGTGACTTCACACTCATTTTAGTTGGCGTTTCCAGCACTCTGAGACTGAAATGTTTACCCAAAAACAGGAGTGTCAAAATCAGGTATTGACGGGGAATGCTTCTCGTTCTCCCGCCTACACACTTCTCTCCCAAAGTTCTGGACGCGCAAGATTATGCAAAAGACACACATTATCACACAATCCGTCAGAATATGCATCATGTTGGCCATGCTTTGCGTCCTGATTTTTGCAACTGAGGTTCAGGCCCGAACCGATTTGATGAAGCTGGCGATCGGCTACATTCCGCATATTCAGTTTGCGCCGTTATATGTGGGAATTGAGAAAGGACTCTATGCCGAACACCGGATTGAATTAGATATTGAATATGGCTTTGGTATCGATATTTTCGGCCTGTTGATGCAGGAAAAGATCGACGCTGGCCTGTCTGACTCGGATCAACTCGTATTGGCTGGTTCGAAAGGTCTGGATCTGGTCGCATTGTTGCAATATTATCAGAAGTACCCGGTCACCATTGTTGCAAAACACGAGCACATTCAAGCGCCAGACGATTTTCGAGGAACGCGAATTGGAACGCCGCAGATGGAAGGCACGAGCTTTATCGGACTGCAGCTTTTTCTGAAACAGTTTGATTTGCAGGATGAGGTCACGATCGAAAAAATCGGCTATACACAGATTCCTTCGCTGATGAGCAATACAATCGAGGGCGCGGTCTGTTTTTTCAACAACGAACCGATCAAGCTGCGACAAATCGGCGCACAACTTGTTCAATGGGATGTCAACAGTTTCTCGGATCTCGTTGGAGCCTCGTTCATCACGTCAAAGGCATTGACGCAGAAAAAGACTGATACGTTTGAGCGTTTTAGACAGGCCACGATTGCCGCCATGGACTATACCTGTCAGAACCGGGATGAAGCGTATCAAATTTCGCTGCCCTATATCAATCAGCAGGAACAACCGGATGAACGCTTCTTGAAAGAGGTACTGGCCGCAACATGCCAGTTGTTCGAAAGCCCAAGAGGATACGGAGCGTTAGATCTGGACAAGTATCATACTTTCATTCGAACCTTACATGAGTTAGGCTTGATCGATGCTGCCTATCCAGCGGAAAACATCGTGTACAATTCGACAGAATAAGAGCCTATGGGCAGGGTGGGCTGCAAAGCAAGCCCACCAACTGATTCAGAGCCTCCTTCTCCCTCCCACAAGAGGAGGTTTCCCAGCTCAGTTCGACATTCCAGTACAGAGAGTCGCGCCACGATGGAGGCAGGAGGTTCTGGCCCAGGAGAAAGAGGTCGAATCTCTTGTTACAACGCTGTTAAATCGAAAAATCCTGCTGCTTGCAAATCGCCCTGTAACATTTCCCGTTGTTCTTCCACTAACGGAAAAAGCGGTAGACGCAATACGCCGCAATCGAATCCCAGCAAGCGCATGGCTTCTGCCATGCCGCTCATAAATTGATAGCCTTGCAAGATTTCTGTCACCTGATTGGCCTTCTGCTGCCACTGCATCGCCTCGGCCAGTTCTCCATTTTCAAAACAGGCATGAATCTTGCGATACACTCCTGGTATATAGTTGAGCGTCGAACCGATATTCCCTGCTGAGCCAGACATTCTGGCAAACAGGCATTGCTCATCCATGCCTGAAAAAATGTACCAATTCTTCTCGTGCAGATTCACGACTTGTTGAAATTCATACATATTCGGGCCGGTATATTTTGTGCCCATCACATTGGGGATGGATAGGAGGTTTTGCATCAGCTCAACGACCCTTGGGAAACCGAACAGGTATGGAAAAAACGGCAGCTCCGGTGCAGCGTGAGCTATCGCCTGGAAACAGGCAACGATTTGAGCCATTTCCGTGCAGTACGGCGGGATGATGCTACTGATGCCTGACGCGCCGATCTGTGAGGCATGTCGGGTTAAAATGAGAGCATCCTGGATGGACAAGCTGCCGATATGGACGAGAACGGGTACACGATCTTTAACCTGTTCGATGACTGTTTCCGCGACTAGTTGACGTTCGGGCACAGACATTGACAAGCCCTGTCCGGTTCTGCCGCAAACATAAAATCCATCGACTTTTTTGGAAAGAAGATATTCCACCAAATCGCATATCACTCTTGTATTGACTGTATTTTCTGGTGTAAAAGGCGTCACAAGGGCCGGCCATGTGCCATGGAATGTTGTCATAATATTCTCCCTGTTTTTTCGGCGGGATTCACAGGTTGGAGGGGGGGATTGGTATGAGGTACTTTACCCTGTTTATCCTGTCAAAATTGTCGGTTATAATCAAAAATATAGTTTTAAATAATATATCTTACATCTTATATCTTAATATTGGTTTTGTCAAGTAATATTTGAACATGTAATACCGCGCTGGTCAAGAAGGCCTCTGTCTGCATCAAAAAACGTTGTACAGAAAGGGCATGGATGAAGCACGGGAGAAAGTTTCGGGCATATTATGGAGTGGGATAGTAAATACTGGGAGCAGTAAAATTCTCTTGACATAGCGATATAAGATGTAAGATATGTTATGTTACAATACATCAATAGGTTAATCTCATGTTACGCAAAACAATCGTATGACGAGTCGTTTACCGCTACGCGGTGAGAAACCTGTAATATGTGTCTTTGCGTAAGGTGAATGACTTAATGTAGATATAAGAGGACAAATTCTATGATTTTACGAGGCGATATTTATACGTCAGAGCAGTGTATACAGAATGGCTATATGAAAGTGGAAGGAAAAACGATTACGGCCATATCATCCGAACCGATGTCACCGAAGACAAATGAGCCGGTTTTGGATTACAGCGGTCACATGATCGTTCCCGGCTTCATCAATGTTCATATTCATGGAGGGGCCGGATCCGACGCAATGGATGCTACCCGTGAAGCGGTTGAGGCGATTGCGGCCGATCAGGTACGCCAGGGCGTGACGACATTTTTGTTAACAACCTTGTCGGCAGATAGAGTGACCTTGCGGCAGGTGTTAGCCAATTTCAGCGCCATTCTTTCCGAGCCCCTTCAGGGAGCGCAGATCGGGGGAATTCACGTTGAAGGTCCATTTATCTCTCTCGAAAAAAAAGGGGCCCAATCCGAAGAGGCAATTCGAGACTATGATCACGTGAATACACTGGATGAGCTGAAACAGTTTGTCGAGATTTCCGGCGGCACGATCCGCCTGATCACACTGGCTCCGGAACGCCAGGATGCTGAGGCGTTGGTCCGGTTCGCGGCTGAACGGAATATCGTGGTTTCTCTGGGGCATAGCTGTGCGAGTTTTGAGCAGGCCCGGCAGGCCATCGAATGGGGGGCACGACATGCAACACACACCTTTAACGGGATGCCCCCGATTCATCATCGGCAACCGGGATTGCTCACGGCCGTGATGCTCGATGACCGCGTTTATACCGAAATGATTGCTGATGGCGTACATCTGAATCCTGCAATATGCCAGCTCCTCCTGCGAGTCAAAGGTGAGGATAAGGTTATTTTGATTACCGATGCCTTGCGATGTGCCGGAATGCCGGACGGCGATTACGTTTTTTCGGATCAGCAAGTGACGAAGTCGGGGAAATATGTATATATCCGTGGAAAAGTGGGGGAAACCCTGGCAGGCAGTATTTTAGATATGAATCGTGGTGTTGAGATTCTTGTGAAACAAGCGGGCTACACACGACAGCAAGCCATAAAAGCTGCCTCTGCCAATCCTGCGCGCGCCCTTGGTATTGACGATACAAAGGGAGACCTGGCCCCTGGGAAAGATGCTGATATTGTCATTTTGAATGAAGGGTTCGATGTACAATCCGTCTTCATCCAGGGCGTCGAGGCTGACAGGCATGGCTCCCCATGACCATAAGTTAATTCGCAATAGTGGGAATCCCTATTGTAACATCGAAAGCTCAGGACGAACGGTGAGACCTATATTGTCAAATCATGGTAACGTGAAGCTCAGGACGAACGGTGAGACCTTAGGAATGCCATATTGTCAAATCATGGTAACGTGGGATTTTTAAAAATTTTACTTGACAAATAATATATGAGATATATGACATCTTATATGTTGTTTATCAAGTTTTGATAATCATCGTAAGGAGGTGGTGCCTCGGAGTAATGAAGATTGGTTGGTGGGATGGAAGTATATGAAAAAGTAAAATAGTCGTCAACATTACGTGAGTGTCAATTACACAACGAGGTGTTGAGGAGCATCCGTAATCTACAATTTACCAGGGAGATGTCTTATGAAAAAAACAATATCATGTATCTGTATGTGCGTTGTGGTATTCAGCCTGTTGGCAGTAAGCGTGTTTGCCGAAGGCCCGACAAACAGTAATCCATTGTCCGATGTACGCGTGCGCCAGGCGATCGCCTATGCAATCGATATGGATACGATTGCCGCAACCTTACTGGAAGGTAAAGCCCTTGTCGCGAACAGCCAGACGCCAAACGGGGCCTGGAAAACCGATGGCCTGAATTCTTATCCCTACGATCCGGAAAAAGCCAAAGAGTTGCTGGCTGCAGCCAATTGGGATCCAAATTATACGCTGGACCTGGTATTTTATTATGGCGACCAATTGACTGTCGATTTGATGACGGCTATTCAGGCCTACCTCGATATGGTCGGCATCAAAATGACCTTCAGAAAGCTCGAAGGAGATCTGGCTGCCCAGTTATGGACTCCGCCGGAAGATTCGATTAACGGCCCGTCAGCAGTAGAGTGGGATCTCTGCTACGGCGCAGTAGCTGCCATGGCGCTGCAAGAATTTTATCATCGTTATAAAACAGGAGCAAAGGCCAACTCACATACCCCGGGAACACCTGAAATGAATGATTTAATCGACGCAATCAACGCTTCCCCCGATCCTGCCGTCCAAAAAGCTGCATTTGCCGAACTCCAGAAATACGAAAACGAGTATCTCCCGGCGATTCCACTGTATTATCAACAAGTGTTCATCTATGAAAGCGATAGGCTGAATCGTAATGGCGGAGGCTATGGTAACGCCCAGTACAATTACGACTGGAATATTGTCAATTGGACGGTTACACCGGATGAGAGCGGCAAACAAGTACTCTACACCAATACGGCTCCGGTTGAATTCTTTCAGCATCCATGGTTCAATCCCGGTATCTATATGCCATCGAAAGTGCTCTTCGATCGCCTGTTGATCGCTGATTCGACCATGACCCCATCCAAGGGGAATCTGGCGTCTGACTACAGTTTGAGCGAGGATGGAATGACCCTGACTCTCACGCTGAAAGACGGTCTGAAATGGCATGACGGCTCTGATCTGACGGCTGAAGATATCAAATGGAGCATCGAATATGCCCTGCAAATCACCGATTTGCATGCCGTGTTCGCCAGAACTTTTGCTGCACTGGAAGGCGCAAAAGCTTTCATAGATGGACAGGCTGATGATATCAGCGGTATTATGATCGATGGCAACACGATTACTTTGAAGTTCGCGCAAGTCGATCCGAATGCGCTGCTGACTTTTGCCCAATTCGCTCCTCTGCCGAAAGCTCTTCTGGCTGAAGTCGATCCGTTGCAATTCCAACAGGCCGCCTTCTGGCAGAACCCTGTCGGTTCAGGTCCGTTCAAAGTTAAAGAAGTTCAGATGAACGACTATACGGTACTGGTTCCATTTGAAGCGTATCATGGCGGCGTGGCGAAAATCGATGAGATTATTCTGTATCCCAGCGGTGAAAATGATAGCAATGTCATCCCGAATGCTGCTGCCGGAAAGCTCGATTACGGTTTCACCAAAAGTGTCGGCGATGTAAAGGCCCTTGAGGAAATGAAACACATGCGCTTAACTCCGGTCGATATTCCGTATACACGATCCTTGTTCGTCAATAAGTTCCCTAAGAAGTAGTTAAACTCCTGAAACCTGACAGGTTTTCAAAACCTGTCAGGTTTTTGCCTCATCAATATCATTGTTCTTCAGGACAAAGGAGTTTCTCGATGTTAGCTTACTCGATCCGAAGATTTCTTACACTGATCCCGATGGTGATTGCCATCAGCTTTCTTGTGTTTTTAGGTTTGGAACTGACGCCAGGCGATGCGGTGTCATACATGGCGAGCCCAGATGCGATGGCTAATCTCTCGCCGGAAAAACTGGAAGCGCTGCGTGAATCGCTGGGACTGAACGATCCCTTTCCTGTTCGTTATCTCAACTGGCTGAGGGGCATTTTGCGGGGCGATTTCGGCTATAGTCTGTCGAGCGGTGTACCGATTAAAGAAATCGTCTTCGATCGTCTCCCGGCGACCCTCGAATTGTCTGGCCTGGCACTCCTGTTCTCCACGGTTATCGGAAGTGTCCTGGGAACTGTAAGCGCTCTTCGGAAAGGTTTGCTCAGTGATAACATCCTGACCGTAATCGGTATGATAGGGGTGTCGATTCCGCGTTTTTTCTTTGGCTTAGTCAGTATTGCTATTTTTTCATTAACTCTGGAATGGTTGCCGGTAGGCGGACGTTTGATGCCGGGCTACGAAACCTTCTGGGATCGTCTGCCTCACCTGATTTTGCCGTCGCTGGTGCTATCAGCCACGATGACAGCTGGCGTGATGCGTTATGCCAGAGCGAGTATGCTCGATGCCTTAAGTAAGGAGTACATGAAAACTGCCCGCAGCAAAGGTTTACCGGAATGGAGAGTGAACCTGCTGCACGGTTTTCGAGTTGCCTTGACACCGGTCATTGTGCTGATCGGTTTTCGTTTGCCGACTCTGATCGGCGGGTCGGTCGTGATTGAGCGCGTGTTCCAATGGCCGGGTATCGGGAATGAATTTGTGGCCGCCGTCAGAGGACAGAATTATCCACTGGTCATGATGATCGCGCTTTTTTCGGTGCTTGCGGTTCTGACAGCCAGTTTTCTGGTCGATCTGTTGACAGCCCTGCTCGACCCTCGCGTCAAATTGGAGTAGTATTCTGTTAAGTTTCACAACAACTCAGAGCAATCGATAAGAAGATTATGGAAGATGTGATCGTCAGAAAAACCCGTCTGGATCGGAAGTTCGATAAAATCCTGACGCAAGAGGAAGCCGGCCTGCTTCAAGGCAGGAAAAGCGCTAATCGCGCTCTGCGGAAGATGCTGAATAACCGATTGGCCGTGTTCGGATTGATCGTATTCGTGCTGATCGTCTTGTCTGCTGTCTTTGCGCCACTCATCTGCAAATACGACCCCTTGGAGATCGATTTGCGGATGATGTTAAAACCGCCGTCTGCCGAGCATTTTTTCGGTACGGATAAAGTTGGGCGCGATGTCTTCGCTCGCGTGATTTACGGTGGACGCGTCTCGATTCTGGTGGGATTCGGCAGCGCCTTCGGAGCGGCTTTAATCGGGGTGACTATTGGGTGTTACGCAGGGTATAGGGGCGGATGGTTCGATGGAATGTTATTGCGTATTTCAGAGATGTTCATGTCCTTTCCACAGATTATTCTGGTTCTGTTGCTCGTTTCGATCGCCGGACAGAGCTTGATGAACCTGATTCTTATTTTTACCATGACCGGCTGGGGCAGCATGTATCGTATGACCAGAGCCAAAATGTTGTCGTTGCGGGAAGAGGAATATGTGCAGGCCTTACGGGCCTTTGGCCTGAACACTGTGACCATCTGCTACAAACATATTCTGCCGAACGCCCTGGGACCGATTCTGGTGAATATCACGCTCAGTACGGCAATGTTCATTCTTCAGGAGGCCGCCTTGAGTTTTCTGGGGTTGGGCGTGCCGCTGCAAATCTCGACCTGGGGCAATATCTTGAATGCTGCGCAAGAGTTGAGGATTTTGCAAAATTATTGGTGGCTCTGGCTGCCAGTGGGTATTATGATTTCGCTGTTTGTCTTGAGTGTCAACTTCATCGGCGACGGCCTGCGCGACTCGACTGACCCGACGCAACAAGGGTAAGGGAATTTGAGATGTAAGATTTGAGGCGTAAGATTTCAAATCGGAGTATATTATGCAAGACGAGACGATTATTAGTGTCAAAAATCTGAAAACCTTTTTTTACACCAATCAGCGCTGTAATAAGGCGATCAATGGTGTCTCGTTTCAGATTAAAAAGGGTAAAACACTGTGCATTGTCGGAGAGAGCGGCTGTGGGAAAAGTGTGACTGCAGCGTCTATTATGCAATTGTTGCCGAGACTTTCGCGCATCGAATCCGGCGAAATCGTGTATAATAGCCCGGAAGGAGAAATTCGGATCGATCGTTTAAAAAGGAACGGCAAGAAGATTCGTTCACTGCGGGGCGCTGATATTGCGATGATCTTCCAAGATCCGATGACCGCCTTAAATCCGGTGTACAGCGTCGGTTTTCAGATTGGTGAAAACCTGATCTATCATCTGTCGATGAACAAGAAGCAGGCTAAAGCCCGGGCAATCGAAGCATTGAAAGAGATGGGAATTCCACTGCCGGAACAGCGGATAAACGAATATCCCCACCAATACTCCGGTGGGATGCGGCAACGGGCCATGATTGCAATGGCGATGGCTTGTCGTCCGAAGGTCCTGATCGCGGATGAGCCGACGACTGCTTTGGACGTGACGATTCAGGCGCAGATATTCGAGTTGATCGAAACTCTGAAACAGGAACATAACACAGCGGTGCTCTTAATTACTCATGATATGGGCGTTGTCACCGAATTGGCTGATGAAGTTGCCGTGATGTACATGGGCAATATCGTTGAAAGCGGCACCGTGGAAGATGTGTTGCGAACCCCGGCCCATCCTTATACCAAAGCGCTGCTTAACTCGATTCCCGTCATTGGGCGCGGCAGAGATCAGGAAATCGAGCCGATTCGCGGTTCTACGCCCGATCCGTTCAATCGCCCGGCGGGCTGCCAGTTTCATCCTCGCTGCGATTATGTGTCGGACCAATGTCTGACAATGCCTGATGATTGTGCGATCAATAGGACCCACGCTGTCAGGTGTTGGCATTACGAAAGGGTTATACATAATGGTAACTGATAAAAACATCATCCTCACCTTGCGAGGCGTCAAAACCCATTTTCCGGTACAAAAAGGGATTTTCAGGAGAACGGTCGGTCATGTGAAAGCCGTCGATGGCGTCGATTTGGATGTGTATCGCGGAGAAACTTTAGGCTTAGTGGGAGAAAGCGGCTGTGGTAAGACCACATTGGGGAAATCGATTTTACAATTAGTCAAAGCCACAGCAGGCGAAATTCGCTATCGCGCGAACGATGGGGAAAAGAACTTGCGCGCCCTGACGAATACCGAGATGGTCGCTGTCCGGAAGAGACTGCAGATTGTGTTTCAGGATCCCCATTCCTCGCTGAACCCGGCCTTTACAATTTTCGGCTCTCTGGAAGATCCGTTGAAAAAATATGGTGTCAAATCGAAGAAAGAGCGGCGGCGCATTATCGGTGATCTGCTGGAAGCCGTCAATATGCGGCGCGAACACATGGATCGCTATCCCCACGAGTTTTCAGGCGGACAGCGCCAGCGGATCGGCATCGCCCGCGCCTTGAGCATCGAGCCGGATCTGATTGTCTGTGACGAGGCGGTCAGTGCGTTGGATGTATCGATTCAAGCGCAGGTGCTAAAATTGCTGAAACAGATCAAAGACGAACGTAATTTGACCTACATTTTTATCACCCACGATCTCAGCGTCGTCGAATATATCAGCGACCGGGTGGCGGTTATGTATCTGGGGAAAATTGTCGAACTGGCCGAAAGCGAGGACCTGTATACCGATACCCTGCATCCTTACACCAAAGCCTTACTCTCAGCGATTCCAGTGGCCGACCTTGATCGGAAATCGAAACGAATCGTGCTCGAAGGTGATGTCCCCAGTCCTGTCAATCCTCCGAGCGGTTGCTCGTTTCATCCGCGATGTCCGCAGGCCCAGAACATTTGCAGCCGGGAAAATCCGCGCTTGACAAAATATATGCGGCGCGGCAGGGAGCATTTTGTCTCCTGTCATTTTGTTGAGGCATAATTTGACAATGTTACATTCACATATCCCACCGTTTGGGTTGTTCCGGGAATGTAGCATTGTCAAAATACTATCTTCCGCAATAACAACACCTCCAGAAGCTGATTTGTAGAGATACACAGAAAAAAATTTGTGCCTTCGGTATCTCTGTGGCAAAGCTTCTTTTCCTAACATGGCTAAGCGACAAACCGTTTCAGAACTTGTTCAGGAGTATATTCGCGATTACATCGTGAACAATAAGCTAGGGTCCGGCGATCAGCTTCCGCCGGAGGGCTTAAAGATGTGATTGAGAATTTTCAGGAAGAGCATATTCGAGCATGTTACTCGCATTTACACGTGTGGGAACAGAATCTGGCGGACGGCAAACCGTTCCGCGAGCAGGACCGGCTCTTTCATGTAACCCTCTGCCAGGCAATCGGCAATAAGCTATTAGTCGAACTCGAGAATATTTTCTGGATTGCTTATAGCAATGCTGTCAATAAAACCTTTGTGGATATTGATGAAGCTGCCTATCAAATCACCCTGAACAACCATTATAAGATTTTGGCCGCGGTCGAAGAACGAAACGTCGAACTGGCACAGCAGCTCATGGCCGATCATTTTCAGGGGATCAAAGAGCGCATCGGTACAACGATCGGGGGAGAGGAAAAATGAGTACACGATCGAATCTAACCAGGCCGCAAGGACTTCTTATACCCAAAATGTTTACTGCTGAACGGTTTGGAAAAAAGGAATAGGAGAAAAATCATGAGAACACTTACACGAGAATCGGTCATTTATAAATTCAGTCCTGAAAATCCGCCAATTTTTTCGGTTGAACCTGGGGAAACGTTCTGTGTTCAAACCGATGACTGCTTTAGAAGCCAAATTCAAACTGAGACAGACTTGGTTACTGATGTCGATTTTTCCCGGATCAATCCCGCGACAGGCCCGATCGATCTGAAGGGAATTCAACCCGGGGATATCCTGGCTGTTGATATTTTGGATATTGAAGTAGGTAAACAAGGCGTCATGGTTGGCATTCCGGAAGAAGGAGCTTTTGGAGACCGCATCACAGATGCTGTGACAAAAGTTATTCCGATCTCTGATGGGAAGTTTTTTTTTACCGATGAGATTGCTTTTCCGATACAACCGATGATTGGAGTGATCGGCGTGTCTCCGTCCGACGGAGAAGTCCCATCCGGGGAAATCGGGGAGCACGGCGGGAATTTGGACGCCAAAGTGATGAAGAAAGGCGCACGCGTATATTTTCTCGCACGGACTGAAGGGGCCATGTTTGCGCTTGGAGATGCGCACGCCGGGATGGGAGACGGTGAATCGGTTATCTGTGGGGTCGAGACAATCGCCAATGTCACCCTTAAACTCGATCTGATCCATCCTCAGGGGTTCGCTCCCCAGCGTCCTGTGGTCGAGGTTGACGATAAATTCGTCACGATTGCCCACGGTTCGACTCTGGATGAAGCAGCGGCAAAAGCTTTAGGCGACATGGCCGATCTGATTCGCTACAAAACAAAGATGAATGACCCGGAAATCGGGATGCTCATCAGCGCCGTCGGCGATCTCAAAGTCTGCCAAATCGTTGATCCGCAAAAAACAGCCCGGGTTGAGATGCCGAAATCTGCATTAGGACTTTTGGCTGATAGTCCGATTCTTCCGTAGCTTCCGGAAGGTTCGCCTGACGGATAAAACGGGACCTGTGAACATCCCTGCTCGCACTGTGTCGACAGGGATGTCGGCCCCTACATACCCACCAATTAGCCGTGACAGAGCTGTCGAGTGTTCTTTTCATTTCCCTCTCAGAGAACACGGTGGTTCACCAAGAAAGCTTTCCTCCGTAGTGCTCTGCGGTTCCGTGAGAGAAGAAAAAATATTCCTTGTTACTTACAAAACGCATGATATCTTCAACATGTTTTCTCGGAGTCGGCGGCGGATATTCTCCTTCTTTATAGACATACACAATCAACACAAAGTGGCCTACATCTCGGCCATCTCGAAATCGGTTTTCACATGGAGGCTACCTGATAAGGTAGGTTCCACCGAGAACGTAACAGCACTGCCTGTAAACAGGATACGTTTACGGTTCGAGAAATAATATCCCCAAAAACATTATTTTTTCTTGACATATGCGCGAACGCTCGCTGTTTTTTTATAATGTTGTTTTAGCGTGAGGAATTGTTAGATCGACACTTTCGACCCAAGCAGACCCAGCATGCCTTCTGTCAATTCTTGTGTCGCTATAATGGCATGAATCGTCATCGAGATGAAAAGATGCTGAAGAATCCTGATATGAAGGCTGTCGGGATTGTAACGCCCGATCTTGCTCTTTGCGATCATTGTCCAAA
>PDWJ01001914.1_pt1 | contig 23667 bp, 17 predicted proteins | sample 1430881 | NCBI WGS metagenome assembly PDWJ01 (sample SAMN01162460, study PRJNA174530) | Oral metagenome, whole genome shotgun sequencing project. | biome: Marine environment; feature: Marine mammal; material: Swab sample of the gingival sulcus; isolation source: swab sample of gingival sulcus... | reverse complement strand
AAACAGAGACCTCACAGGTTTTTGAAACCTGTGAGGTCTGAAAAATGGTATAAATTTATACGTTTTTAGTTTCTTTTCTGTTTATTGAAAACTTTTTGGCCCCCCTCTTTTTTATTTGTATCTCGTCCTATCATAGCATTCCACAAAATAAAATGGATATTATTTTTTTGAAGCAACAAAAAAATAAGAATTTTTAATTTAAAACACATACGAATTCAGCCATTTATAGAATATCTGGGTAGCTACAACAAATACAAACAAGGCAAATAATGTCTGTAAGATTCTTTTGGGCATTCGGTGGGATATTTTCACGCCCAAAGGAGCAAAAACCATTCCTGTAATTGTTAAACAAACGGCTATGGGAATATTACAATAACCAAACGAGTAAGGAGGCAATCCGGAGATATTCCATCCCGAATAAGAATAGCCAATAAAGCCGAACAAACCTATAAAAAAACTGATTGCAGAAGATATGCCAACAGCTTTTTCTACACTAATATTATGGTATAATAAAAAAGGAACATTTAAAACACCACCACCAATTCCAAGCATACCGGAAATAAAACCAACAAATCCGCCATACCCCAAAAGGACAGGATTTTTAGGTGTCACTGCATGTTTTTTTATCTTTTTGCCCGCAAAGGTTTTAACGGCAACGGCATAACAAAATACAACAAATAATATTTGCAGCTCCTTACCGCTGATATAAGCCGCTGCACCGCTTCCTAACAAAGCTCCGGAGATAGAACCGATAACCATCAACCTGGTTACTTTCCAATTTACGGCTTTGCGCTTTTGCTGCATCACCATACTTATAAAAGTAGTGAAAATCATTACACCAAATGATGTACCAACGGCTATATGCTGTGTATGTTCCATGGGAAAATTCAGCCAATTTGCAGCCCATAAAGTAACCGGAATAACTATCAGTCCTCCTCCGACTCCTAACAGCCCGGCGATAAATCCGGTAATACTTCCTGTTACCAATAATATTAGTATTATTTGTACATCCATCTATTTTGCTATTCTAAATCAAAGCTACTCCCTCGTATAATATCTCGTAAGGAGTAAATATTCATTTTTTAGAATCGGATAGCAGCTCCCAGTAAAAAGTTTAATTTTTCTGCCGGATACCCCTGCCATTTGTAATATTTTGTACCGAAGAAGTTATTAATTTGGGCAAAAGCCGAAATATTCTTATTAATATCGTAATTAGCTCCTAAATTTAAACAGTAACTCGCTTTTAATTTTTCATTAACCTTAGCCCAACGTTTCCCCACAATATCTAAACCTCCTGTAAAAGTCAACTTTTCATTAAATTTATAATTGGCTGCTATTTCTGCTTTAAAAGTTGGTCGATGAAAGGGTTTTTCTAAAACATTCATGTTGTAAGCATAAAAATCAATTCTCCCATAAAAATCAAGCTGATTATTCCATTTTACATCGGAACCAACAGATAGTTTAAAGCGTGAAATATTATCGTAAACAGTTCTAAATTTATTGGTATAAGGAAAAGGAATAACCGAAAAGAAGCCGGGAGTTTGTCCTGCCATAAAAAAGTATTGATTATCAATTTTAGCATATTCGGCAGTAAACTGCAAATTAATTTCATGGGAAATACTGCTACGCACACCTCCAAAAATATTATACTTCATATTCGCAGGCATTACATTTAATCCCGAAAAAACAAATAAATTTTCGGCAACAATATCCTTATATCTGTTCATTTCCAGATTACCGTTGATACCTGCAAAAACGGTGATAAAATCGGGAATAGCCTCTAAATCTACCTTGATATCGGGATAAATTTTTGCTTTACTGTCATCGCCGGCTGCTAAAATGGTGTTTAATCCCAATTGTAAATTCAAGTTGCCTTTCTGTAATAGATATTGAGGCTTTAACTGCCAGACAAATGTTTTTCGCTTGGAATCTGTTTTGTAATTACTTAACAAATCGAGATGGTTGGTTGTGAAATAATTTAATGTTGTTGTTGCACTCCAAAGTCCTTCCCCCCTTCGTAATCTAGCATTGGCAGTTAAAGTGATATCATCTTCCGTTACCTCATCCGGCAAACCAGGAATATTCTGAGGAATGGCATTATTATTTGCTTTGTACTTATCACCAAAAAATTCGTAACAAAGTTCTGCACCAAAGTTCAGCTGCTCTTCATCTTTAAAATTAGTTTGGAAATTAGCAGACAGACCCAAATTATTGGTTCGTAATTGCTCCAAGTCAGAAGCAATATCTTTGGTTCTAAAACCATAATAGTTAGCACCGGTATGCTTAAAAAACAACTTCCCGCCAATAAGGATATTATCTAAATCTGCCATTCCGTATAATTCTGCCAACTGATTTACATAATTAGGTTTTACTTTTGTATTATCGTTCATCTCCAACTTTCCGTTTTGAGAATAATGTTGCAAATGTACACCAAAGTTAAATTCATCGTCTCTATTACTTTGATAGCAATAATCTCCAAACAGCGTAGCGTAATTACCTCCTGCCAATATCAAGCTATGCAAAAATTGCTCAGGCACAGGCATTTTAGGCAATTGCATTGCTCTTATTTTTGCAGGAGCAAAACTAACGGGCAAAGGTCGTGTCTGAATTAAATACTGAAAAGATGGAACAAACTTAGCCGTATCGACAATGATTGGCAACTCCCCTATTCTATTCGATTTATTAATCTTTGGTCTATAATTGGTACGAACATCTACCTCTTTATTTAAATTTCGTTGTTGAGCCAAACTAGTGTTTATGTTTAGCAAAGTAATTATACTGATAATTAAGATGGATATTTTTTTCATTCTATTTATATTTTAAAGCCTTTGGCTTGATTTAACCGCAGAGAACACAAAGTTTTCTCGCAAAGTTCGTAAGAACTGTCACTCAGCTTCAGATTTCCAAACCAATAATCATTCCGCTGTGTGTATAAAAATTTTAGTCATGAATGTTTCATTATTTCTATTTTCACTTCTTGTTGAATTAGTTACTCTCTTCTTCTTTTATCAATGCTATCTTTTCTTTTGCACGTTCGATAATACCATCGGTTTTATTACCATAATTATCGATAATACTTTGCAATGTATATCGTGCCTGAAAAGCATCGTTTTTGTGCATAAACACATCGGAAAGCAGTAAAAAACTCTCAGCCAGCCAATATTGCTGTGGTGAATTCATCTCAATAAATTCATCCACCTGCTTTTCAGCTTCATCATAATTTTTCTGCTCATAAGCAATTTTTGCCAATAAATATTTGGCTTCTGCACCCTGCTCACTCACACTCTCTTTTGCCAACTCTTTTAAGTCGGGTAAAGCCTTATTAAAATATTTTAACTCGTAATTCGACTTGGCTTTCATATAGGTTGCTTCTCTCTTTTCTTCTTGTTGTAGTTTCGAAATATCGAGTACTTTACCTGCAAAAATAACTGTTTGTGCATATTGCTTTAACTGAAAATTAGTACGCATACAACCTATTCTTGCAATGGTATTATTTTCAGAAATGGTTGCAACATCTAACAGTTGTGAGAACTGTTGTTCAGCTTTCTGCAATTTCTTTTCCCGATAATTTAACTGTGCTGATGCTGCCAAAGCCCGCTCTAAAAACAACGGATTACCACTTTCCAATACACGCTCGAACCCTTGTAATGCCACGGCGTAATTTTTATTGTTTAAATCGGCTTCCGCTTTATAAAAAGTGGCATTGATACGAAATTTACCATCGGGGAAAACATTTAAGTAGTTAGCAAAAGCCTCTGCTCCTTCGTTACTTCTTCCGGCAAGGTATAAACGCTCAGCCGATAAATAGGTTAACGAATCTTGTTCCGATGCCGGAGCTGTTACACCCCCACTCACTTTCTCGGCAAACTTAAAGTAATCGTTTACTCTATTCAAATCAATATAAACATTCTTTAATCCGATTAAAGCACTTTTCGATTCTTCGCTTTGCGGAAAATTGGTAATTACCTTTTTATAGCTGCTGATTGCTTTTTTATATTCCCTTAAATTGTAATGAAACTGTCCTAATTGCAAATACGATTTGGCAGCATAACTACTGTTGGGATTTTGTGTTATCAACTGTTTATACAATTCTATTGCCGCTTTATCATTTCCCATTTTGGTACGAGCCTTAGCCAATTCAAACAGTGCATCGTCATTGTAATCCGAATTTGAGTAATTGCTGCTTAACTGCTGTAACAAATCGGCTTTTGCCTGTTGATTTTCCATTAATCCCAAGCAAACGGCTTGCTGGTAAAGAGCATAATCAGTATCGAAATCAGCATTTTCCACCGCTTTGGCATAATAAGCTGCCGCTTTCGGGTAATTTCTATTCAGGAAAAGGCAATCAGCAATTCTATTGTAGGCATCAGTAACAAATTTACTCTGTGTTTTCGATTGATTTACAAACTTTTGAAAGCCCTCCAAAGCTCCGGTATAATCCGATTGCTGAAATTTAGCATAAGCAATATTGTAAGTTGCACGATTAAAATAAGGAGATAATCCGGCACCCGGTGCAACTAAAAATTGTTGCCAAATATGAATAGCCTCCTCTAAATTTCCCAATCGATACTGCGCATCTGCTTTCCAGTAAATGCAATCAGCAGCAATTTCTGTATTGAATATTTTATATTGCAGCGATTTATCCAGCATATTAACAGCATTCTCATATTGCAGTTGTTTCAGCAATTCCAAACCTCGCAGCCATGCAACCCTTTGATAAGCCTGCTTTATTTGAATGGTTTTATGCTGTATTTTATCCATAGATATTAAGGCCTCTCTATAATTTTTGGTGGTCATATATACTTTAACCAAATAATCATAAGCCATATCATTTCTGTCAGAACCCGGATACTTTTGCAGATAATCGTCAAACGCATTAATTGTTTCATTAAAAGGAGAATATGACAACTCATAAGTTATTTTTGCATAGTTAAACAAAGCATCCTGAGCAATATTTTTATCAAAATCTAAACGGGCAGCAGACGCAAAAGCCGCCTTAGCTCCCGTTTTATTATTGGTTTGAATATAGCAATCCGCCAAACAATAATTTGCCACCTGAAAAATTTCATCGTCTTTTCCGCTCACACGTTCCAATTGCGGAATTGCTTCAGCATATTCTTTTTCCCGATACATACAGTATCCATAAGCAAAACGCTCGTTTCTATTCAATGTCTTTTTCCCTTTTTTGAGATATGGAATCGCATCTTTATACGCTTTTTTTTGGTAATACGATAAACCAATCATTTTGGCAATTTCGGCTTTTCGTTCTATTTTTTTCTTCTCCAACAAATCGGGAGCATAGGCTAATAATTTATCATATTTTTCTTTCAAATAATAAATCTGACAAATATAATACGGTACAATCCCCTTAAAATCAGCATTCTCTTTCAGCTGTTCAAATCCATTTAAAGCGGTTTGATATTTGCCATTTAAATAAGCAATATGCGAATAGTAATAAGTTGCCGGCACCTGATACCCACTTGTACCGCTTTTTACCACTGCAAAAAGCGGATGAGCTTTGTCGTAGTTTTTCAATTTGAAATAGGAATACCCCATTTTAAAACGGTAAGCCATAGCCTGCTTTTTATCCAATTGGTCTGCGTCAATTTTCCGGTAACTGCTTAAAGCCTCCCGATAGTTTCTTTGGCGGAATTGCTGATTTGCCAACAACAGATAAGCCTCTTGTTTTTTATTACTCCAGGGATAATTACGAATAAAGGATTCTATCTCTTGTCGGGCATCGGGAGCCCCCAATTGAACACTGCATGCAGCACTATAAAATAAGGCTTCGGTTCTTCGTATTGAAGGAATCTCTCCTGCTTGTATCAAATAATTGGCAAACTCTTTTTTTGCAACACCATAATTCTGATGGTTATACTGGTACAAAGCCAATTGCCATATTTGGTTTGCTTTGTATTTATTTAATGATTTCTGAGCTTGAACGCTGCCAAAAGGAAGTAATAGTAACATAATGATTACTATTTCAAAACACTTATTTTTTCTCATAATTTATCTGTTCTGTTCAATGAATTCTATTGCATTCTAACGCAAATGCACAAAACAATATTGTTTTTCAGTAAATATTAAAATAAAGTTTTCCTTACTCTAATAAATCGGGACGCAATCGTTTGGTTCTTTCAAAGGCCTGTTCTTCTTGCCACATTGCAATTTTCTTGTGATCGCCTGAAAGTAAAATATCGGGAACTTTCCAACCTCTAAATTCTGCCGGACGCGTATAAACAGGCGGCGAAAGCAAATTATCCTGAAAAGAATCAGTCAAAGCCGATGTTTCGTCACTCATTGCTCCGGGAATTAACCGCACCACACTATCGGTAATAATTGCGGCAGCCAATTCCCCCCCGGTAAGCACAAAATCGCCAATAGATATTTCTTTGGTGATAAAATGGTCGCGTATTCGTTGGTCAATCCCTTTATAATGTCCACATAGAATAAGTAAATTCTCACTTAACGATAAAGTATTTGCTGTTTTTTGGTCGTACTGTTCGCCATCGGGAGTTGTAAAAATAATCTCATCGTAATTGCGTTCTGCAGTAAGGGTTTCAATTGCCTTTACTATTGGTTCTAAACGCATTACCATACCTGCATCACCTCCAAATGAATAATCGTCTACCCTGCGATGTTTATCTTCTGAATAATCTCTAATATTATGAATACATATTTCTACAATTCCTTTATCTTTTGCACGTTGAATTATAGAATGATTTAACGGACTTTCTAGAAGCTCGGGAACAACACTTAATATATCAATTCTCATATCTACTTATTTTGGCACAAAAGTATATATCTATAATTGGTATTGCAAATTGTGCTATACAATTGTTATATAAATTCAGATTACAAAATATTACGACCAAAAGCAATATTGTGTTTTACCATTTTTATTTTACTAAAGAAACAGAGTATTTTTTCTGGATAAAGTAAAATTCGAGATATACATCATAAAATCTATTCCTCTCTTCAATCACAAAATTTTAACACATAATTCGGTTTAAATACAATTCTCAAATCTTTATATTTTCAATATCTCCAATACAAAGTCGCCCGGAAGTATCACTCAACTTCCAATTTCAATCTTCTGACTTACGTCCATATAATCATTCCGATATGTGCCTAAAAATTTTAATCGAAAATGTTTCATCTGTAATTATGGCTTAAGGGATTAAAAATATAGCTATAAATAGCTGAAAAAATACGATTTTATAATATATAAAATATTGTATAGCAGGCCTTCGACATGCATACATTATAACATGAAGTACAACAAATCACTACATATCAGCAAATTATCTAAAACCGATATAATATTTATATAAAACATCAATTTAATTTGTTTTACTGAACAGCATTATCTAAATTAGAGACCTATTTAAGAGCCTTAATTTAGTGCCTAAATTCATTAAATTATGGGCATATAATATTGTAAACGAAATATTCTTGCGGGAATATTAAAAAACTTACTCGAATAATATGGACACAAAAGATTTATCAAAATCTTTATCTGAAGAAAATGTAGGAGAAGATTTAACAGCAAAACAGAATACCGAATTAACAGAAGAAACGTCAACGAATAATAATGATGATGCAGCTATCGAACAAAAAAACGAGGAGCAGACAGCACATCAAAAAGAAGATGAAAAATCTGAACAAACCACAGACAGCTCAACACAAGAAGAACTGCCAAATTATTCGGTAATGGAGAAACATGAGTTAAAAGAGAGATTGACTCTGTTATTAGATGAAGCGTTAACTGCCGAAACCAACAAAAAAGTAAAAGCTATAAAAATCTGTTTCTACGAAAAACAAAAACAAGAGGTAGCAGCAGCCAAAGAAGAATTTTTAAACAACGGAGGTGTTGAAGAAGAATTTGTTATGGAGCATGATAAAATTGATGCTGAAATTAAAGCTTTGCTACATCAGTTTAAAGAACTTAGACAAGAACAACATCAAAATATAGAGCAGGAAAAAGAAGAAAACCTAAAGAAAAAATATCAAATAATTGAAGATATTAAAGCCTTAATCAATAGAGAAGAATCGCTAAACAAAACATTTAACGAGTTTAACGAATTACAGAGAAAGTGGAGAGAAATAGGTTTAGTTCCTCAATCGGAAGTAAAAAATATGTGGGAAAATTATCATCACCACGTTGAAAACTTTTACGATTATGTGAAAATTAATAAGGAACTGCGTGATCTTGACTTTAGAAAAAATATGGACGCTAAAATAAAATTATGTGAACGTGCCGAAGAGTTAACCGAACATAAGTCTATCTTACAAGCGTTTAAAATACTACAAGAATTACATGAGAGATGGAGAGAGATAGGACCCGTACCTCGTGAAGAACGAGAACCTTTATGGATGCGTTTTAAAGGTGCAAGTACAGTTATCAATCAAAAACATCAGAAATATTATGATGATATTAGAACGGAACAGAAAGAAAATCTGAAACAAAAAGAGCTGTTGTGCGAAAAAATCGAGAAAATAGTCGAGCAGGAAATTACCTCTCATAAAATGTGGAACTCCACATCGAAGGAGATATTAGATTTGCAAAAAGAGTGGAGAACTATTGGTTTTGCTCCTCCTAAAGACAACAATAAAATTTACAAACGATTTAGAACTACTTGTGATATTTATTTCAATAGAAAGCGTGATTTTTATCTTGAAATGAAAGCTGAATTTGAAGAAAATACCAAGAAAAGAGAGGAGTTGTGTGAAATTGCCGAAAGTTTACAAAACAGCGAAGACTGGAAGTCAACCACACAAAAATTAATTAACATTCAAAAGGAGTGGAAAAAAATAGGTCCCGTACCTCGTAAACTTTCCGATAAATTATGGAACAGATTCAGAAGTGCCTGCGATAATTTCTTCAATAGAAAATCGGAGTACTTTGGTAATGCAAACTCTATTCAAGCAGAAAATTTAAAGCTAAAAGAGGAATTAATCAACCGAATTAAGTCGCAGCCAATTGCAGAGAACAACGATGAAAATATAAAGGCAATTAGAGCATTCCAAAAAGAGTGGTCGGGAATAGGACATGTTCCTTTTAAGAAAAAAGATAGTATACAAGATGCTTATCGAAAAGCCATAGACAGCTTGTATGACAAGATGAATATGGACATCGACAATAAGGAGATACAGAAATTTAAAGATAAAATAAATACTCTCTTAGCAACAAATAATTCTGAGGATAAAATTATTGTTGAACGCAATAAAATAATCAACAAAATACGTCAATTAGAGAGCGATATTGCCCTTTGGGAAAATAATATAGGTTTCTTCTCTTTATCATCATCAAAGAATTCAAAAGTTCTTGATGATATTAAACGTAAGATAAAGAAAGGAAAACAGAATTTACATCTATTAACCGAAAAGCTTAAAGTGATTGACGGACTGGTCTCTTAAAAAAACAACAAAATAAAAACAGCACTCTTTAGATTAAAGAGTGCTGTTTTTTTCAAATGCCCCGCGTCAATTTTATAACTATTTAAATTAATTTTGTTTCAGACAAAAGAAAAGATTCTATCTACAGGTGCAAATAACTAAATCACTATGGACTGGAAGTCCAAATCCTATGCTGAATTAAATTCCGCAATTTTTTTTATTTCTTAAATTTTATTTTACGTTAATCGTTACCACTCCCCTCCTTTTAATATTTAAAGAGTGATTATTTAAAATCACTTTCCGTATTTTAAAATCTTTTAATTGATCAAAATCAATATTAAACGATGCAATTCGTGAAGTATTTAATATCAATTTTTTATCCTTAATTAAAGCTTTTATTTTTCCCGACTGATTAGAACTACGGAGTACTTTATAATAAAAACCATCGTTAAATTTTCCTTTGATTGTTTTTTGTTCGTTACCTCTTAATAAGGTTAAAGAAGTAATATCGCCGGCTTTCTTTTTCGTTAAATAATAGAAAGGTGTATAAGGTGATTTAATGGTATCGTTTCCCATCATCAGAATAATATCATTCACTTTTACACCCATTTTTTGTGCAGTGCAATTATCATATTTAAACCCTTTAACCTTAAGTCCTTTTCCTTTATAACTGTAATCGTACTTTAAACCAAATTTAGCCTTACGATTAAAAGCTCTTAGTTCGTAAACCTGATGCCATTTTTTATTTTGCTGAGTGGTATCTATCTTTATATTGTTAAAACAGTAAACAGGTTCCTGCGAAGGCTTGGTTTCCCAGGTAAACTCTCTAAAAACAGGTCTGCTTTTTTCCTGAATAAAATCAATTAAGTTATCTTTTTCTTCCTTTAAATAACTCATATCGTGATTTGCCTTCGGTGTTTTAAAGGTTATATTTTGATTGTATTTTTTCAGATATTCGATTGTTGGTGTTATCTGTCCCAATGGATATAATATATCTTTAGTGGTATTAATAATATACATTGGAATATGGTTTGTATTTTCAGGGAACATCTCCTTTTCTCCTAATTTTTGAGCAACAGCAATACTTCCATTCATCACAATAAATCCGGCAAATTGAAAAGGGTTTGTCATTGCCATATAAAATACCCCCGAAGCCCCATCGGAAAATCCGCTTAAAAATATTTTATTTTTATTGATATTAAATTGCTTCTTAACAATGGCAACTTCATTCAAAACCATCTTAGTTCCAACAGTATCGAACCACGTTGCACCTTTTTGCCCGTAACTAAACAAAACATAAAAACTTCCCTTATCAGCTAAACTTAACAGCTCTGATTTTTTCATATACGCCAAAGGATCTTTCTTTATATTTGGACGAGAAATTCCACCATGTAAATAAACCAACAAAGGACTACTTTTGCTTTTATCTAAACTATTCGGCGTATAAACTATAAAAGGACGCTTTTTTCCATCGCTGCATTTATAGTGCAATTGTGTGAATTCTCCGTTTTGCGCAAAACTAAAATTCGAAATAATCAACAGCAGCGTTAAGTAAAATATTCTTTTCATACTTTTTATTAGAAGTTATTATAAATAATTCAAATTCACTGATAAAGGTTATTTTTATTATATACCAGCAGTCAAAGATAAATATTTATCTAGTTCACTAATAAAAAATTTATAGTATATTTCATAAAAATAAAAATCCCAAACTTGCGGAAGCTCAAGTATGGGATTTTCGAGTAATATACTTAGTGTATATGTCGTTTTGAGAAGTTATTTTCTCAATATATCGTTATCGTAAGTTATCAACCACTTTTAAAATTGGTTGCAATACCGATTCTCCTAATAAAATAGATCTGTCAGGTGACCAGCCACATTCGGGTTCCGGCAGGTTAGCGTTATCTTTAAACGGCATTTCAATGGTCAAAGATAAGCATTTATATCGTTCGCCAATATGTTTTGAGCAAATACTTAAATTCGCTGCGCCCGGATCATTTTTGGGATAACCATGAACATCCTGAAAATCAGGACAAGTAGCAACCCAAGTTCCAATAAAATTTTCTGTTAATTTTTTTAAACGCTCATCAAAAGATGGTATGCCTTCTATGCCCGATATAAAATTATAGGGTAATGCCTCATCGCCATGAATATCTAAATTCAAATCACAGCCCAATTTGTCCATCAAATTACGAACATAAAAAACTTCAGGACTATTCTCAATATTTGGTTCGTTCCACTCGCGGTTATAATTAAATCCTTTGGTGTTTACACGTAAATTTCCGGCAATACTTCCATCAATATTCATGTTAGGAACAATATAAAAAACGGCTTTATTCAACAGCTGTCGAGACACAGGATCGTCTTCATCTAACAATTTACCGATTAATCCCTGCATAAACCATTCTGCCATTGTTTCGCCAGGGTGCTGACGTGCAATAATCCAAATCTTTTTCTTGGTTTCATCGGCTTCACCAATGGTTAACATATCAATATCTTTTCCCTCTATGGTTTTTCCAATACACGAGTGTTCACACTCCTGCGATAACTGTGCCTGATGTACTAAATCTAAATGCTGCTCGTAGGTATAAGGGGCAAAATAGGCATAAAATACAGCATTACAATCGGGAGTATGCTCAATTACCAGTTCTTTACCATCGTAAAAAGTCGGAACTCTAAACCAAAACTCTCTATCGTAAGATGCTACAGCATAATATCCTTCGTAACCTTCGGGATAGGAAGCTTCACTTGCATTTACAATTCGCATTTTTACCGCCTGCTCTTTTGCTCCGGTTAACCGATAGCAGAACCACTGAAAATGTTCAGAATTGGTATCGTTAGGAATTTTTAACTGAATATTTTGTGGATTATCCTGTTGGATAACCTCTATTTTTCCACTATCAAAGTTTGATGTAATGTTCATTATTCTATTTTTTAAGTATTGGTTTTATATATTAGGTTTTAGGTGCTTTCACCTTTCTAAAAATCCTCCGCCAAAGATATAAAAACCATCTCCTTTTTCCAAACTATAACCGCTCTTTAAACAATGCCCTCAGCGGATTAAATATTCGTTCTAAAAGACGTAGGTCTTCTGTAATAATTTCGGCATTTCCCTCCGCTTTCTGCGTAAAATTCAATTTTTTATTATAATTAGTTGTCAATCCGTTAACCAAATGCACAATTACGCTGTATTTTCCGTTTTCGGGTATTTTTGAGATGGATGCCACATTGCCCTCCAACATTCCATATTCTAAATAAGGATAATTATCTAACTTTATATTCACCCGTTGACCAACTTTTACCTTTCCTGCTCCTATAATTCCCAGTTCTACCCTTGCTACTATTTTGGTAGAATCGGCAGGAACAATTGTAAACACCTGTTCTCCTGTTTTTACATTCTGATTTTCGCTGTAAAATTTATTAAAAACCACTTTCCCAGAAATGGGTGAACGCAACATATATTGCTGTTCCCAAAGAGCAATTTTTGCCGTTAAACTATTCAGAGCATCAATATATAAGTTTTTTAACCGCTTATTCTCATCCTCGTTTTTCAACTGTAAATCAATAATTTGCTCTTTAACTTTTGTAATATCAATTTGGGTTGCCACAACATCTGATCCGGAACCATAGTAAGCATATTCTTGTGCCAAATAGCGTTTTTTAGCCTTCTGGTAATCACTTTGTGAAATAACTCCCCGCACAAACAACAAAGAATCGCGTTTTAAGTGGTTTTTATCGATAGATAACTCTTTTTTCAAAACAGATTTTTGCTTTCCTTTTTTATGTATATACAACTGATAATCGTTTATCTGCTGTTGCAATGCTTCTATTTTCTGATTGTAATAATCTAAAGTTACAAATCTATTATAATCGGCAGCAGCTTTAACAAAACCATTGTAAAAAGGCTGTATTTCACCCAATTTATAAGGTTTGAAACCAACATTAGAAATATTATTATAAGCTAATTGATTCAACTCCTTTTTCAATAAAGCAACATCGGTACTATTGGCGGTATTTTCGATAATCGCCAACAATTGGTTTTGCTGCACCATCTGATTACTGACAATCGACAGCGTTTTTATTTGTCCGTTGGTACGTGCTACCAAATCAACAGGCGGATTAATGGTGGTTAAAGTCAGCCGGGAATGAATAATATCGGGATACTTAAAAAAGTAGGATAGCACCAACAGTACTACCAATATGGAAAAGAACACTCCTATTCCACGCCGGATAATCCAATTTGGCACCCGTCCCAATATCTCTTTTACACTATCTGAACGAAGTTCTATATTTTTATCTTTATCCATAATTTGAAAAAACTTATTGATAAAACATTATCTAATTATCAAATTAATTCCCCAGCTCCAGCTGATTTTTCACCAATTGATAATATTTTCCTCGCAGAGCTGTTAATTCCTGATGCGTTCCCTGCTCCACTATTTCGCCATGATCTAACACCACAATTTTATCTGCATTTTTTACGGTACTTAATCGGTGTGCCACCACCACAACAGTTCTGCCTCTGTTAAATTCTTCTAAATTTTTCATAATGGCACGTTCGTTATTGGCATCAAGCGCATTGGTTGCTTCATCAAAAAACAGCACACTCGGATCTTTATAAATGGCACGAGCAATTAAAATACGCTGTTTTTGCCCCTGACTTAAACCGTGACCATCGGCACCAATTTTGGTATTATAACGCAAAGGAAGTGTATCAATAAAAGAATCGATACATGCCATTTCTGCCGCATATAACAATCGTTCTTTATTGATATGTTCTTCACCAATGGCAATATTTCTGGCAATAGTGTCCGAAAAAATAAATCCATCCTGCATTACCGCTCCGCAGCTGTTACGCCACGCTTTAGGGCTGTAATTATCCAAAACTGTATTGTTCAGTGCTATTTTTCCTTTTACAGGAGCATAAAAACCTAACAATAATTTAATTAATGTGGTTTTTCCGCTTCCCGATGCTCCTACAATGGCAGTGGTTTTCCCTGCTTTTATATCTAAATCAATATCGGACAGCACTAATGGCGAATGAGGCCCATCGTACTGAAAACTTACATCATCTATCTTAATATCACCTTTTGGCGGAATATCATAAATCTTTTGTTCAGCATCGGTCTCTTCATCTTTCATATCTTGAATTTCGCCTAAACGCTCCAGCGATATTTTGGCATCTTGCCATGAATGAATAATGGCTGTTAAATTGTCCAAAGGTGAATTCAGCTGTCCTAAAATATATTCTACCGCCAACATCATACCAAGTGTCATTTCACCATTTAATACTGATTTAGCAGCTAAAAAAGCGATGATTATATTTTTGGTTTCATTAATAAAATCAGCGCCTGAAATTTGATACTGTTCCAAAGCCAAACCCTTAATCCTTACTTTAAATAGCTGCGACTGTATGTTTTCCCACTCCCATCGCTTCTGCTTTTCACAATTATTGAGTTTTATCTCTTGCATACCATTAATCAACTGTACCAAAGTCCCCTGATTGTTGGACAACTGGGCAAACCGCTTATGATCTAAATACCGGCGCTTGCGTAAAAATAAATTTACCCATAAAAAATAAAGAGCCGAACCCAATACAAAAATCAGAAATATTTGTATACTATATATTGCCAGAACAATTCCAAAAATTAAAATGTTTACTACCGAAAATACCACATTCAGCGTAGATGCGGTTAAGAAATATTCTATACGGGAATGATCTTGTATGCGCTGCATTAAATCTCCTACCATTTTGGTATCGAAAAATCCGATGGGCAGCTTCATTAACTTTATCAGAAAATCGGATATTAATGCAATATTAATGCGGGAAGATATGTGCAGCAAAATCCACGAGCGGATAAACCCCACCGACATCTGCGAAACAAAAAGCACCAATTGAGCTATCAATACCAAATAGATAAAATTTAAATCGTGAGTGGTTATACCAATATCAACAACCGATTGAGTTAAAAAAGGAAATATCAGCTGCAGCATACTGCCGAACAGCATTCCCAACAGCAACTGCACCAATAATTTTCGATACGGCGTAAGATAGCGATACAAAAAACCCAAATGCCTTTTTCCCGATGGTTCATCAATTTCTCGTTCATAAAACTCAGGCGTCGGCTCTAACAACATGCATAAACCTTTTGGTTCTCCGCCGCTTTCGGTGTTTGCCCACATTTTAACAAATTCCTGTTCACTGTATTCCAACAACTTCGATTCGGGATCAGCTACGTGTACAACTGTTTTCGATTTCTTTTTCGTGATTTTATGCACCACCACAAAATGATTCTGTCCCCAATGACAGATAGCCGGCAAAGGAGCTTCCTCTGCCAATTGCTGAAAACTGATACGTACCCCAACACTACGCATACCAATTGTTTCTGCCGCATCGGCAATTCCCATTAACGATACTCCCTCACGTGTAATATGCATCTGTTCCCGCAAATACTGCAAGCTATAATTCTTACCATAATATTTGGCTATCATTCGCAGACACGTTGGACCACAGTCCATATTATCTAATTGTTGGTAATGCGGGAATTTTTTCTTCACGAATTAATAAATTTTAATTAGTTGATAATATTAATGATATTTTATTTCTTCCAAAAACAGGCTGTTGTCTTTCTTATACAAAACATTTAATAGCTGTTTTACTGCGATTTTCTTATCAAGAAGAAATCGGCTAAAGCAATTGCCGTAACTGCTTCAACAATAACAGGAACCCGAAGGGCAATACATGCATCGTGCCGCCCTTTAATATGCAGCTCTTCCTCTTTTCCGCTGCTAAAATTAAACGTTTTCTGCTTTATCCCAATAGATGATGCCGGTTTTACCGCCACCCTGAAAAATAATTCATTGCCATTTGTTATGCCGCCGTTTATACCGCCTGCATTATTAGAAGCAGTCTTTCCCGATGCATCAATTATAGGATCGTTATGTTCAGAACCCAACATGGATGCAGCAGCAAATCCGGCTCCAAATTCAATTCCTTTTACAGCCGGAATAGAAAAAACCAAATGTGCAATAACCGATTCCACAGCATCGAAAAACGGTTCGCCCAAACCAACAGGTATATTATTGGCTCTGCACGCTATAATTCCGCCTGCAGAATCGTGTAATGCAATGGCATTATCTAAGGCTTTGGTTTTATCGGTGCTCCCTCCTATTTCGGTTAGTTCTGCATGAATATCTATATCGGAAACTATCTTTTTTGCAACAACTCCGGCAGCTGTCAGCCCCAGAGTTAAGCGTCCTGAAAAGTGTCCGCCTCCGGTATAATCGTTAAAACCGTAATATTTCTGCTTAGCAGTAAAATCGGCATGTCCCGGACGAGGAGTTTCCAATAAATTGCTATAATCTTTCGATTTTGTATTACTGTTTTCGAACAGAATAACAATTGGAGCTCCAGTTGTGTATCCGTTAAAAACACCGCTTAAAATTTTAGGCAAATCGGATTCTATACGGGGAGTTGTGCCTTTTGCTCCCGCTTTTCTCCGACTTAAATCTGCCGTAAAATCGCCTTCACAGAGTGCAATTCCTGCCGGACAGCCGTCTATACTTATGCCCACGCCTTTACCATGCGATTCCCCAAAAATTCCTATTCTAAAAATACGTCCAAAACTATTCATTCTATTTTTCTTTACGGAATATAAAAAACACAATCTATTTTATATTACATTAAAACTCTTATACTCAAAACTGCAAGATGTGGAGCTGCAGGGAATCTAACCCTGACCCAAACATTATCTCAATTTTTAACAATGCAGCCTTTTTTTTAATTGATAAAACAAATGTAAAACGTGTTTTATATCTATAATTCCTTTTTATTTACAAACCACTTCATAATATCTTTATGTTCTATGGGGACAATATCGGCACTGCCAATGCTGTTTAACACAATAAAATCGATACGTTTTCCACTTTTCTTTTTATCATTTGCCATTGTTTCCGCTATAATATCGGCTTTTACACTGGCTACAACAGGTAAATTATATTGCTGTAATAAACTGGTAACTTTATAAATATCCTTTTTAGAAAAACCTTTCAGCTTATTCGATAACTCACAAGCCAGAACCATTCCTATGGCAACAGCTTCGCCATGCGTAACGTCCGAATTATTTTCTATAGCATGCCCAAAAGTGTGTCCGAAATTTAATATCTTTCGCAGCCCTTTTTCTGTTGGATCTTTGGTTACCACCTTTGCTTTCAGACGAACAGCCCAATACACCATTTCAGCAAGTTTTTCAACATCTTTCTGTAACAGCAGTTCCCTGTTTTGCTGCAAAAAATCAAAAAAATCCGCATCTAAAATCAAAGCATGTTTTATTACTTCGCCAAAACCGCTGAAAAATTCTCTATCGGGTAATGTCTGCAGCAATTCAGTATCGCAGATAACAAAATCGGGAGGATTAAACATCCCCAGCATATTTTTTAAACGGTTAAAATTGATGCCATTTTTTCCACCTAAACTGGCATCGACCTGCGACAGCAGTGAACAAGAGATAAAAGCAAAACGAATCCCCCGCATATAAATTGATGCCGCAAAACCGACAATATCACAAACTACACCACCGCCCATACCAATTAAATAGCTGCTGCGGTCAGCACCCATTACTATTAATTGGCTAACAATATATTCTATGGTATTCCAATTTTTTATTTCTTCGCCACAATCAATTACAATATGCCGATAATTATGTATAAAATCAGAATAATATTTATAAATATTTTTATCGCAAATTAAAATTGGGGCTGTCTGCGGCAAATATTTTGTAATATTTTTATACGACTCGCCAATATATATTTTTGTATTCTGATTTTGTATCTCTACAGTATGCATAATTCTTTTTTTATCGGCTCGAAAGATAATAATTTTTTTTGCATTGCCTTTTTCAAAAGAATGCCATTTTTTTTCGTACCTTCGTCTTTTACGGCATTTATATGAAAATGTTATTTACAAATAATAAATCATAAAAGTAAAACGAAAAAATAAATAAGATGAATAAATTAATTGTTATCACCGGAGCAAGTTCGGGTATAGGAGAAGCAACAGCTAAGTTATTTTCGGCAAAAGGACACCCTCTTTTATTATTAAGCAGAAGATTAGAAAGAATGGAGGCACTGCAGCTTCCCAATTGTATGTGTAGAAAAGTAGATGTTACCGATGCAGAAGCATTACAACAGGCTGTTGCTGAAGCAGAAGCTAAATTCGGCGATGTGGATTGTATCATAAACAATGCAGGAATGATGCTTTTAGGTGATGTGGGGACCCAAAATGCCGAAGAATGGCAGAAGATGCTGAATGTTAATATGATGGGAGTTTTAAACGGTATTCAAGCAGTACTCCCCAAAATGCGCCGACAGCAAACCGGAACCATCATAAATGTAAGTTCAGTGGCCGGGCGTAAGAACTATGATAATCACGCAGCTTACTGCGGAACAAAATTCGGGGTACATGCCATTACCGAGGGTGTACGAATTGAAAATGCACTGAACAATGTAAGAATGGTTACCATATCGCCCGGAGCTGTTGAAACCGAATTACTTTCACACACTAGTTCAGAAGCAATACGAAACAATTACGAAAGCTGGAAAAAGGAGATTGGCGGAGTACTGAAATCAGAAGATATAGCCAACGCAATATGGTATGCTTATAGTCAGCCGCAGGGCGTTAATGTACGCGAAATTGTAATTGCAGCAACCAAACAGCAGCCATAATTTTTATCACTAAAAAAAAAAGAACATGAAAAAATTAGTTTTAGTTGCCTTTATGGCAGTATTAACATTTGGAGCTGCGGCTCAAAAAAGTTTCTACGATTTTACCGTAAAAACTCTGGAAGGTGAAACATTTCCGCTTTCACAACTAAAAGGCAAAAAGGTAATGGTGGTAAATACCGCATCGAAATGTGGTTTAACACCTCAATACAAACAGTTAGAAGCTGTTTACAAAAAATACGGCGGAAAGGATTTTGTGATTATTGCTTTTCCGGCCAATAACTTTTTATCACAGGAACCGGGCAATGCGAAAGAAATCCGCAATTTCTGTACCCGTAACTATGGCGTAACTTTTCCCATAATGGCAAAAATTGATGTCAAAGGAAAAAATATGGCTCCAATTTATCACTGGCTGACCGAAAAAGCACAAAACGGCGTACAAGACAGCAAAGTAAAATGGAACTTTCAGAAATATTTAATTAGTAAAGACGGCAAACTGGAAAAAGTAATTTATCCAAGAACAAAACCCGATGATCAGGAAATTATAAAGTGGATTGAAGGAAAATAAAACAACACAAAAACAGATAGATATCGTAAATTGTATCTATCTGTTTTTTTTTATCCTTAAATATTGAATATGCTTTTCTATTTTGATCTTCTTACTTTGCAAGCTCAAAAACAGCCAGCACGGCTTTGTGATCTGACGGCCAAACGCCTTGAGGTTTAATAAATTTATCGGTTGTTTCCTTTACCACTTTCGAACGGCAAATGGAACTATCCACACCAACAATTACGGCATCTGTAATTTTTAGATGCTTGTTTGGATAAAAAAAGATAAAATCAATACGTTCCCTTTCATCAGCTTTAGGAGCCCATGTCAATTTTTGAATCGGTATATCTTTGTTGGCGCTGGGATAGGTAAATCCCGGATTTTTAACCGGATTGGGATATATTTCCCGATAAACATCGACCAACCCCACCTCCTCAAGAAGAGTGGTACAAGTCCAATTAATCACCACTCCGTTATGATCGTAAAGAGCAGCCATCTCTTTTCCCCAGTCGCGGTGCGAAGGTTCATTAAAGTCACCCCCGATAATCACATGATTTCCATGTGCTATCTCCTGTTTGGCATCAGTAATAAAAACCTTAACCGCATCATCCCGCATTGAGCGATAACCAATTTTTAACAGCGTATCAATATTAGTTTCGGGCGATGATAATTCTCTCCATGTAGAACCGTCGTAACCGCGGGGCATATAGTAACTGCAATTCAAGTAATCTAAATGAGCCGAATAAAAAGCAACAGTAATACCATTTACATTAATTAAAGCTTTGGTAATAGAACCGTGATCCTCTTTTACCGGATACAGCGCTTTATACTCTTTTATGGGAAAACGGGAAATTAATCCAGAATCGTAACTTTTACCGCCATAATATCTCATCCCCCTTTTTGCCAACTCTGCAATAATACGTTTGCTAAAATCAGTTTTATGATAATTACGGACTTCACTAAAAGCCACTAAATCGGCTTTCGCAGCAACAATTTCATCGACAATTGCTTTAAACCCATTCGGAACTACTGTTCCCTCCTGCCAAATATTGAATTGCAGCACTCGAATTTTCTGCTTCGACTTACAAGCAGTGAAAAAAGAAACTAAAACAAGAAAAATAGAAAAAAGCAGAAATTGTTTTGATCTAAAAAAAAGCATCGTATAAATTTAAAATCTTTACAGTATAATTCTCAAAATATTACTAAAATGATTTAAACCTTTACAAAAGAACTTGTAAAGTTAATTATCTCCTTTTATTCAAAACGAATAGCCTTAACAGGAGAAATTTTAGTAATCAGATAAGAGGGAATTAATAGCATAGCAAATGTAATTATCGCACTTCCTATATTCAATAACAGAATATATACCCAGTTGATATTAATGGGAACAGTATCTACATAATAATTAACAGGATCAAGAGGAATCACCTTAAAATACGATTGAATGACACAAAACGATATTCCTACAATATTGCCCCACAACAGTCCTTTACCAATAATAAATGCAGCTTGATATAGAAACAGTTTTCGAACCGACCAATTCGATGTTCCCAGTGCTTTTAAAATACCAATTGTATTAGTACGTTCCAATATTATAATTAACAGTCCGGATATCATATTTATTCCGGCAACCAAAATCATCAATATCAATATCACCAGAGTATTTACATCCAGCATATCTAACCAGGTGAATATCTGAGGATATTTTTTATCAATTCCTTTTACTTTCAAACTGGAACCGTCGGCAGTAAAAGTTCCTGCAGTCATCGTTTTAATTTGATCTTCGGTAACAGATAAATCTTTAAAATTATGAAGTACGATTTCGTATCCCCCTATTTCATTGGATTTCCAATTGTTTAACTTTTGAATATGGCGGATATCGCAGACCAGAAACAGCTTATCGAACTCCTCCATTCCGGTATTGTAAATTCCGGAGACAGTAAATCGTCTTTGGCGGGGCGGCTGCTGAATAAAATACACCATAATTTTATCGCCGACTTTCAATTTCAGCAATTTCGATAACTTTTCAGAAATAATAATATCGTTACTTTTCTTTTCTGTGATTTGCAGCAGTTTTCCCGCTATCAAATATTGTTTAAAGAACTGCCAGTCGAAATCTTTCCCTACTCCGTTCAGCACTACCCCCTGCATATCGGAATCGGTTTTTAAAATTCCCGGCTTCGATGCAAAAACCTGTACGTGTTTTACATTATCCAATCGGTAAAGATTTGTTGTATCAATTAATTCTTTATTAATAGGCTGTAATTCATAGGAATTATTATTATCGTAGTTGGTAATTCGAATATGCGATGCAAAACCGGTAACTTTTTGGGTTATTTCCGATTTAAAACCGGTAACAATGGCAACCGATAAAATCATTACACAAATACCCAAGGCAATACTTATTTTAGCAATACCTATTATAGGACTTGATATTCTATTTTCCCGGTTACCTTTATTGGTAATTCGCTTAGCTATAAATAATTCTAAATTCAAAATATCTCTATTTCTCAATAAAACAGATAAAATACATTACATATTTACGAACAGCAAAATTACAATTTTATTATAATATAACACTTAAATTTATAGACAAATAAATCAGCAGCTAAATCCGCTGTCTGTTCGAATATAAATTTTAATATCAGTATAAATAGCTTTTATCTTCTTTGCAATTCTTTTCAAAATAGACACCTACCACTTGTTTAAATGACTATTTCCCCGACGTAAAACTGGAACTATAACCTGACTGGTAACATCATCAAAATAATCCATTATACATAAACTACCCATTAACCATTGAAGAATGATAACTATTATGCTCCGTGCGTCGGAACATTGGTTACATCTATGGCAATAAACTTTCAATTACAACTCTTCAAAATACTTACATAACGATCGATCCATACATATAAAATAAGTAAAGTGTCTTGCTTGGTGTACTATTCTCAAAACGAGAAAAAGTAGGTTATACTGCGAATTCTCCTTCCTATATATCTTTAAAAAGTGGAGCATGCTTTAAATAAGCTTCATCGTTAGTGTCTTCATTGCCTTGCGTTAATCCAAGTTAAGTTGTCGTCCCTCTTTTAATGCTTTTCGATCCATACTGCTACCCAGCGACATGCCAATAACCATTCCAATGGGAATTCCTGCTCCTAAAAATGCAATATTTCCTAGCAACATTCCAAATATAATTCCATAGGGAATACCAAAAATACTCATGCCTAATAGCATCCAAAGTCCTTGATAATGATTTTTTGTTACTAATTTTAGTTTTCGTTTAATGAATTGAAGTATTTTGTTTTTTGATATTATAACTTGTTGCTTTAATTCTTTTTCCGATTCTGTAATCGAATTAATTTGGTCTATTTCATTATTAATAAAAACGATAACCTCATTGGTAAGTTCTCTTTTTCTTAATTCTGATAATAGTTTTTCAAATTGCTTATAAACAAAAATAAGCTTTTTATTTTGCTCAATATTTTGTCTTTTGTTTAGTGTCTTTATTTTCTCCATATTTCAAATAAAAGTCAATAACTAAAAGCTATTCTTCATATTTCTTCTGTTTTACGGCTTGTTCTACCTCTTCGTTGGTTAGTTTTCTGCCTTTAAAGAACGACTGTATATTGGTTTTCATATTATTTACAATAACCAAAACCACAGGCAATAGAATAAGTGTTGTGGTAGTTGCCATTATCATACCATACGCCAAAGAGATTGCCACCGGAACCAAGAAACGAGCCTGCATACTGGTTTCCAAAACCATTGGAGCCACACCTACTACGGTAGTTAGCGTAGTTAAAATAATCGGACGCAAACGCGATTGTCCGGCGTCGAGTAGTGCTTCTCGGTATTTTGCACCCGCCTTCAAATTAATATTCAAAGCATTAATCAACACTAGCGAATCGTTTATCATTACCCCGATTAGGGCAATCATTCCCATTGCCGACATCAATGAAATAGGCATACCGTGAATAAAATGTCCCCAAACAACTCCC
>PDWJ01001913.1_pt1 | contig 23685 bp, 15 predicted proteins | sample 1430881 | NCBI WGS metagenome assembly PDWJ01 (sample SAMN01162460, study PRJNA174530) | Oral metagenome, whole genome shotgun sequencing project. | biome: Marine environment; feature: Marine mammal; material: Swab sample of the gingival sulcus; isolation source: swab sample of gingival sulcus... | reverse complement strand
CGCCTCATGCGCTCGATCGCGGCGACCTCCTGCCGCCGGATGCGCCCGGCCGCGCGCTCGACCAGCTCGCCCAGCGCCCGCCGCGCCGCGTCGTGGTCGGTCTCCGCCTCGGACAACAGGGCCTGCGCCAGCGCGCCGCAATCCCGGTAGCGCAGGCTGGCCTCCTGCTCGCGCGCCTTGTCGATCACCCACGCGAGCCCGCTGGGCACCGAGGGGCACAGCTCACGCAGCGACCCGCCCTCGGCGAGCGCCCCCGACCGCGGCAGCGACTTGCCCGCCAGCAGCTCGGACAGCAAGGCGCCGACGCTCACCTGGTCGGACAGGGGCCCGATCGGGCCCCCCGCCACGGCCTCGGGGGCCCGCACCGCGCCTCGGGCCTCGAAGGCGTCGAGGACCTGCGCTCCCTCCTCATCGGACCAGAGCAGGTCGAAATCCACCACCCGCACGCCCCCATCGAAGCCCAGGACGACCCCGTCGGGGGCCACCGCCCGGTGGACCAAGCTCGGCACCCCGCCGAACCCCGCGGCCTGCACGTGCACGGCGTGGAGGCCGCGGGCCACCATCGCGCCGATCCAGGCCACCCAGCGCGGCGCGACGGCCCTGCCCATCGCCGGGAGCCGCTCGATGAGCTCGGCCAGCGTCAGCCCGTGGACGTGGCGCATCACCGCCACGTCCTCTTCCTCGTAGCGCGCCGCGTCGAGGACCGGGACGAGGTTGCGGTGCTGGATCGCCGCCCGCAGCAGCCCCTCCCGGCGCGCGAAGGGGCGCCGACCGTCGGCGGGATCGTCCCAGCGCCGCCGGCGCAGGCTGACGATCTCCTGGTGCCCCGCCCGGCTCGTCATCACGCCGAGCCAGCTGCTGCCGTGGGCGCTGCGCTGCCGATAGAAGACCAGGCAGTCGCCGAGCACCTCGGCCGACGGCGTCAGCCGGGTCCCCGGCAGCAGCGTAGGCGCTACATGCCCGTTGCCGGCCGCCATCAGCAGGCGCCGGTAGTAGCCCGCGGGGTCACCGCAGAGGTGCTCCTCGAGGCGGGCCCCGCCGCGGCCCGGATCCGTCGCCAGCCGCTTGCGCGACCCCGTGCGTGGCCGGATCCGCGCCCCCACGGCCCGCGGACGCACCTTGCCGCCAAAGAGGCTGGCCTGCTGGAGCGCCGCCAGGGTGTCCACCCCGAGCTCCGCCGCCTCGTGCCCCTCGAAGCGTAGCCGCCGCAGCGGGTTGCCGAGGAGCCAGGCGAGGACCTTGGCCACGTAGCGCCGATAGGCCGCGCTCTGCGCGAAGACATCGCCATGCTCGCAGACGTAGCCGAGGTCTGCGTCGACGTCGCCGTCCTCCCACAGCGCCACCAGCGCGCCCAGCTCCGGATCCTCGGCGACGTCGGCGTCGCGCCTCGCCGATCGCCCGGCCAGGGCGGCCGCGCGGATGCTCCCGCCGCAGAAGCAGATCCCCGCGCTCTTGGCGCCCCCCACGAAGCTGAGCTTGAGGTCCGCGCGCGACCGCGCGATCATCGCCAGCAGCGAGGCCACGTCGATCCCATCGGCGTAGATCTCCAGCTCCCCTGGCCCGGCTCCGGCGCGGGGCACGCCGAGCACGGCCTCGGTCAGGGCGTTCGCTCCGAGCGGCCACTCGGCCCCCGGCAGCGCGCCGCAGTCGGCCACCGCGGGCCGGGCCGAGGTGTTGTGCAGCACGAAGACCCCGCGCGCCTCGGCCCCGCGCGCGGCGAGCTCGGGCGTGACGAGGGCGTCGCCGACCACGAGGTGATCGAGCTCGCCGGCGTCGAGGGCCGCCACGGCGGCGTCGAGGGCGCCCAGATCGGCGCGGACGCGGGCGCCCGCGACGGCGAGGACACCCATGAGGAGCGCGGCGGTGGCCTGGTCGTCGACCAGCACTGCGGCGCGAGCAGGGGTCGCCTTGGCGACCTCTTCGGGGCTGACCTGACTCACGATCCCACCATGATGCACTGCGGGCTACAGGGTCAACGACCGGACCGACGCGCGGCCCGCCCAGGCCCCGGCGCTCACCCGTCGACGTCGTAGAACGTGAACCATTCCGGATGCTTGTCGTAGCTCCCCTTGACCACATCGAAGTACAGACCCTGGAGCCGCTCGGTCACCGGCCCACGGACACCCGCGCCGATGGTCCGGCCATCGATCTCGCGCACGGGCGTGACCTCGGCAGCCGTGCCGCACATGAAGACCTCGTCGGCCAGGTACAGGGTGTCGCGGGTCAGCGGGCCCTCCTTGACCTCGTAGCCGAGCTCCTTGGCCAGCGTGCTCAGCGTCGCGCGGGTGATGCCGCCGAGGATGGCGCCACCGTAGGGGCTCGTGTGGATGGCGCCGTCGAAGAACGCGAAGACGTTCTCGCCGCTGGCCTCGGAGACGTAGCCGCTCGTGTCGAGGAGCAAGGCCTCGTCATAGCCGTCGAGCAGCGCCTCGCGCTTGGCCAGGATCGAGTTGACGTAGTGCCCGCAGACCTTGCCCTTGTGCAGCTGGCTGTTGACGTGGGGGCGGTTGAAGGTCGACGTCTTCAGGCGCACGCCCTTGGTCAACCCGTCGTCGCCGAGGTAGGCGCCCCAGGGCCACGTCGCGATGGCCACGTGGGTGGGGTTGGTCATCGCGGCGACCCCCATCGCGCCGTCGCCCACGAAGGCGATCGGACGCAGGTAGCAGGCGCGGAGCTTGTTCGCCCTGACCGTGTCGACGCAGGCGGCGACGAGCTGGTCGACGTCGAACTCCATCGGCAACGTGATCATGCGGGCGCCCTTGACGAAGCGCTCGATGTGCTCGCGGAGCCGGAAGATGGCGCTGCGGCCGTCGGCGCGCTGATAGGCGCGGATGCCCTCGAAGACCCCGAGCCCATAGTGGAGGGTGTGGGTCAGGACGTGGACGTTGCACTCATCCCAGGGGACGAGCTCACCGTCGAACCAGATTGACTCCGCTTTCTGAACCATTCGGGTGCTCCGAGCAGGGCGATTTCACATGCGTTCGTAACAGTCGACGATCGTCGCGCGGTGGCGACCGTAGTCGGCCTGGAGGGCGACGGCCGCCTGGGCGCCCGGGCGGTCGCCATAGCCCATCCTGATGGCCAGCCGGGTCAGCGCGGCGGTCGCTCGCGGTGTCTGGCCCGCGTCGAGCAGCCGCAGCGCGCCCGTGGGCCTGTCTTGCACGATGCAAAGCCGATTTTCAAGCTGGGCCAGGAAGGCCCCGGCCTCCGCGCAGCCGCGCGCGCGGGTCGCGTCGACCACCCCCAGCTCCGCGAGCCCCCGGATCGCCTCCGCCGCGTTCGCCGAGCCCGCGGCGTGACCGCTCCGCGCCTGCTCCCGCGCCCGCGGAGGCAGGGTGAGCTGGGCGCGGCGGATGGCGAGGACCAGGTCGTCCAGGCCGCCCCGGCGCAGGGCGGGGCCGGGCCCGTCAACGCTGGCCAACAGGGCCTCGCGCCCCTGGTCGAGGGCACGGGCGCAGGCGGCCGGCGCGTCGCCGAACGCGCCGAGGACCTCGCGGCGCGCGGCCTCGACGGCCTGGCGGAGCGCAGCGCTGCCGAGCACCACCCGCGCCTCGAGCACGCCGCGCCCATCCCAAGCGGCCGCCTGCGCCCGCGCGCCGAGGGCGGCGAGCTGCTCGCGCGTCACGCATGGGGGCCCGCTGTGGCCCCTGAGGCGCAGCCGCGCCTCGACGCTGTACAGGCTCCCCTCGGGCGTCGTGCAGGACAGGCCCGTCACCACGCGGCGGGCCAGGCGGGCCGCCTCGGCCGGCCCGAGCTCGGCGCCGTGGGTGAACAGGAGCTCGATCGGCGAGCCGTAGCCTAGCTCGCGGCCGCCCAAACGCCCCAGGGCCACGATCCCCAGGGCGTCGCCGGGCAGGTCCAGCGCCGCGGCGGCGGCGGCCGCGACCCGCGAGACGAGGACGTCGGCCAGGTCGCTCAGCTGACGCCCGACGGCGCCCACATCCAACAACCCCGCGAGGTCGAAGTAGCCGATCCGCAGGGTCTCCGCCTGGTGCAAGCGCCGCACCGCGCCGAGGGCGCCCTCCCACCGGTCGGCGACGCCGGGCTCGGCCGACAGGAGCGCCTCCATGCCCCGCGCCGAGCGGACCGACGGCTCGGCCCCATCGAAGACGAGGCGATCGAGCAGCCCCGGCGAGCGCACGATCCGCCGCGAGAGCGCGTGGCTGGTGCCGAACAGGTGCGTCAGCAGACGCAGGCGCCGGGGGTCCTGGTCGAGCTGATCGAGGGCGGCGCGGCGGTGGCGGAGCGCCCGCAGCAGCCCCGCGAGGTGCCCCAGGGCGGCGGTGGGGTCGGGGGTCTGGCAGACGGCGTGCAGGAGCTTGCGGGCCACGGCGCCGCCGCGGGCCAGGGCCAGCGGGTGGAAGGGGCTGTCGGGGCGACGCGCCAGGGCGTCCAGGTGGCGCAGGGCGGTGGCGGCATCCCTCAGCCCCAGCTCGCCGACCGCGGTGAGGCGCGAGGCCTGCTCGACGTCGGGGTCGAGGGCGAGGCTGAAGGCGATCTCCCAGGCGCGGCGGGCGTCGTCGGCGGCGGTGGCCGCGGGCGCCGCCGCGATCGCGTCGAAGGCCGCGCGCGCGGCGCGCCGGTGCGCCCCCAGCGCCTGCTCAAAGGCCGCCAGCCCCTGGTCGTCGGGCGCGTACCCGAGGGCCACGGCCACCCGCTTGCGGCCGCCGGGGTCGCCGCCGAGCTGCTGGACCTGGCGGTCGTCGCGGAGCTGCAGCGCGTGCTCGACCCGGCGCAGGAAGCGGTAGGCGGCCGCCAGGGCCTGACCCTGACGGGCCTCGATGTAGCCCGCCGCCGTCAAGCTCGCGATGGCGCGCGTGGTGTCGACGGCCCGCAGCGCCGGATCCTTGCCACCCCAGGTCAGCTGCAGGGTCTGGACGCTGAACTCGACCTCGCGGATACCCCCGCGGCCGAGCTTGACGTCGAAGCCATCCCGCTGGACCAGCCGCGCGCCGCGGGCGTCGATGCGACGCCGCATGGACGCGATCTCGCCCAAGAAGTGGTGGTCGAGGTGTTTGCGCCACACGAAGGGCGCCAGGCGCTCGAGCAGCGCCTCGCCGAGGGCGACGTCGCCGGCCACGGCGCGCGCCTTGATCCAGGCGACGCGCTCCCAGGGGTGACCGAAGCTCTCGTAGTAGCGCTCGAGGCCATCGACGCTGTTGCAGACCGGACCCGTGCGGCCCTCGGGGCGCAGGTCGAGGTCCACCCGGAAGACGAGGCCCTCGGCGGTCTCCTTGGCCAGGGTCTGCCCGACCTTGACGAACAGGCGCGAGAAGTAGGTGTGGAGGTCGACCTGGCGGCCGAGCCCGCCGGCGCCGGTGGTGCGGCCATTGTCGGCGGTGTAGGCGTAGACGAGGTCGATGTCCGAGCTGAGGTTGAGCTCGCGCCCGCCGAGCTTGCCTATCGCGATGACGACCGGGCGGCACAGGGTCCCGTCGGACAGGCGCGGCTCGCCGTAGCTGCGGCGGAGCCACCCGGCCCAGCGCTCGAGGGTGACCTGCAGGGCGGCCTCGGCCAGGCCCGACAGATCCCGCCCCGTCGCGAGCGGATCGCCCTCGACGAGCTCGCGGGCGACGACGCCGAGCATGGCGCGATGACGCGCGATCCGGAGCGCCGCGCCGAAGGTCGCCTCGTCGCCGGCCCGCGCCGTCGCCGTGGCCAGCCGGGCCCGCCACGCCGCCACCCCGCGCACCGGGGGCAGCGCCGACAGCTCCGCGACGGCCGCGGGGTGGCGACACAGAAAACGGCGCAGCGCGACCGAGGCGGACAAGACCCGGATGAGCAGCGCCGGATCGGCGGCGTCCGCGGCGGCCCCGGCGCCCCCGGCGATGTGCGTCAGCGCCTGGCGAAGCTCGCGGCGATCCGCGTCGGCGACCGGGACCTCACCGGCGTCGAGCGCGGCCAGCCAGCGCCCGAGGGGGCCTGCGGGAGCTTCGAGAGCCATCGCGCGGAGCCTACCCGACCCACCCCGAGCGGACCACTCGAAAGCCTCCCATCGCGCGGTCCAAGCCGCGCCGGTCACGGCGCCGGGCACATTTGCTGGCGAGCAGCCCCCGGCGCCCCTATGGTTGCGCCCCTGCCAACCCCAAGGCGTCATCGGGAGCGTGGACATGAGCAAGCGCACTGCCGCCATCGTGCTGGCCGCCGGACAGGGCACGAGGATGCGATCGCCTCTGGCCAAGGTGCTCCATCCCGTGCTCGGCCGCCCCATGGTGGCCTGGATCGTCGGCGCCGCCCTCGAGGCCGGCTGCGACCGCGTCGTCACCGTCGTGGGGGTGCAGGCGGACGCCGTCGAGGCCGCTTTGCGGGCCGCCTTTCCCGGCGCGCCCCTGGCCTTCGCCGTCCAGCGCGAGCAGCACGGCACGGGCCACGCCGTCCAGTGCGCGATGGCCGCGACCGAGGGCTGCGATGAGCTGCTGGTCCTATCGGGCGACACCCCGGCCCTGGACGCCGCGACGATCTCGGCGCTGCGCGAGCGCCACGCGGGCCTCGGGGCCGCCCTGACGGTCACCACCTTCGAGGTCGACGACGCCGCGGGCTATGGCCGCATCGTGCGTGAGGGGGGCGCCATCGCGCGCGTCGTCGAGCACCGCGACGCCGGCCCCGACGAGCGCGCCATCCGCGAGGTCAACGCCGGCCTCTACGCGTTCGCGCGGCCGCGCCTGGCCGCGGCCCTCGCGGAGCTGCGCGCGGACAACGCCCAGGGAGAGCTCTACCTCACCGACGTCGTGGCGACCCTGTCCGGCGAGGGCGCCGTCGTCGGCGACCTGCTCCTGACCGACCCCTTCCGGGTGGCCGGCGTCAACACGCGCGCTCAGCTCGCGGCCCTCGAGGACCGCCTGCTCCGGCGACGCCTGGTCGCGCTGATGGAGTCCGGGGTCACCATCCAGAGCCCGGCGAGCGTCAGGATCGAGATCGGCGTCGAGGTCGGCGCCGACTCGGTGATCGGCCCCCAGGTGCAGCTCCTGGGCGCCACCCGCGTCGGCGCCGGCTGCAGGATCGACGCGGGCTGCGTATTGACCGACTGCACCCTGGCCGACGGCGTCCACCTCAAACCCTACGTGGTCGCCACCGAGGCGACCCTGGGCGACGACGCCGTGGCCGGCCCCTTCACCCACCTGCGCCCCGGGACCCGGCTCGGCCCAAGGACGAAGGTCGGCAACTTCGTCGAGACCAAAAAAGCCGTGCTCGGCGAGGGCTCCAAGGCGAGCCACCTCAGCTACCTGGGCGACTGCGAGGTCGGCCGCGAGGTCAACATCGGCGCCGGCACCATCACCTGCAACTACGACGGCTTCGACAAGCACCGCACGGTGCTCGCCGACGGCGTCTTCATCGGCAGCGACACCCAGCTCGTGGCGCCGGTCACCGTGGGCGACAACGCCCTGGTGGGCGCAGGCACGACCGTGACCAAGGACGTGCCCGCGGGGGCGCTGGCGGTCAGCCGCGCGCCCCAACAGAACATCGAGGGCTACTACGATCGCTACCGGCGCGCGCGCGCCGAGGCGAAGCGACGCGCCAAGGGAGGCAAGGGCTGATGTGTGGAATCGTCGGCTACACGGGCCCCGAGCTGTGCGTGGATCTCTTGGTCGAGGGGCTGCGGCGCCTCGAATACCGAGGCTACGACTCGGCCGGCGTGGCCGTGGTCACCGATGACGGCGCGCTCCAGACCCGCCGCGCCGAGGGCAAGCTCCGAAACCTGGTCCGGCGGCTGGGCGAGGCGCCCGTCGATGGGCGCACCGGCATCGGCCACACCCGCTGGGCCACCCACGGCGCGCCCACCGAGGACAACGCCCACCCGCACCGCTCGGGCGCCATCGCCGTGGTCCACAACGGCATCATCGAGAACCACGTGGCGCTCAAGGCGGAGCTCCGCGAGCTGGGCCACGGCTTCGCGAGCGAGACCGACACCGAGGTCATCGCGCACCTCATCGACCACTACCGGACGAAGGGCGGTCTGGACTTCCCGGCGGCGGTGCGCGAGGCGGCCCAGCGCCTACGCGGCGCCTACTCCATCGTCGCCGTCGACGCCGACACCCCCGGGGTGGTCGTCGGCGCGCGGGTCGCCAGCCCCCTGGTCCTCGGCGTGGGCGCGAGCGCGAGCTACCTGGCCAGCGACGTCGCGGCCATCCTCGCCCACACCCGGGACATGGTCTTCCTCGAGGACGGCTGGATGGTGACCCTGGCCGGCGGCGCCGTCGAGGTCACCGACATCGCCAGCGGCGAGCCCGCCCCGTGGCAGGTCACCCACGTCGCGTGGTCGCCCGCGATGGCCGAGAAGGGCGGCTACAAGCACTTCATGCTCAAGGAGATCCACGAGCAGCCCCGCGCCATCGCGGACACCCTGCGCGGCCGGGTCTGCCTCGAGCGCAACACCGTGGACCTGCCGGAGCTGCCGCTGACCCGCGAGGAGCTCGCGGGCCTCAGCCGGCTCTACGTCGTCGCCTGCGGCACCAGCTGGCACGCCGGGCTCGTGGGCCGCTACCTCTTCGAGGACCTCGCGGGGCTGACCTGCCACGTCGAGCAGGCCAGCGAGCTGCGCTACCGCCGGGCGCCCATGGACGAGCGCACCCTGGTGCTGGCCATCAGCCAGAGCGGCGAGACCGCCGACACCCTGGCCGCCGTCCGCGACGCCAAGGCCCGCGGCGCCAAGATCCTTAGTATCTGTAACGTCATCGGCTCGTCGATCCCGCGGCAGAGCGCCGGGACCCTCTACACCCACGCCGGCCTCGAGATCGGCGTCGCCTCCACCAAGGCCTTCACCACCCAGCTCATCGCCCTGCACCTGCTGGCGCTCAAGATGGGCGAGCTCCTCGGCCGCCTCGACGCGGCCACCATGGCCGCCGAGCTCGAGGCGCTGATGCACGTCCCGAGCGTCATCGAGGCCGAGCTCGCCAAGGACCAGCGCTACCTCTACATCGCGCGGGCCTGGCATCAGGTGAGCAGCATGCTCTATCTGGGCCGCGGGCTGCTCTTCCCGCTGGCCCTGGAGGGGGCGCTCAAGCTCAAGGAGATCAGCTACATTCACGCCGAAGGCTACGCCGCTGGCGAGATGAAGCACGGGCCCATCGCCCTGGTCGACGAGACCTGCCCGACGGTGGTCCTCAACCCAAAGGACGCCCACTTCCCCAAGACCCGCTCGAACCTGGCCGAGGTCCGCGCCCGCAGCGGCCCGGTGCTGGTCGTGGCCAGCGAGCAGGACGACGAGGCCAAGCACCTCGCCGACTTCTACCTGACGGTCCCCGACGTCCCCGAGCACGTGCTCCCGGTGGTGGCCGCGGTCCCGATGCAGCTCATCGCCTATCACATGGCGGACTACAAGGGGACGGACGTCGACCAGCCCCGCAACCTGGCCAAGAGCGTGACCGTCGAATAGCGCCTCGGCTCGGCGACGGCGGCGAGGGCGGCGAGGGCGCGGTCGCGCCGATGACCGGATCTGATAGGGTCCGCGCCCTATGGACCAGCAGCGCCTCGACCTCGCCCCCGACGACCCCGACGACCACCGCCTCGAGCGCCTCATCGGCGACCTGAACGCCCCGCAACGCGGCGCCGTGATGGCCAACGACGGCCCGGTCCTGATCCTGGCCGGCGCCGGCAGCGGCAAGACCCGCGCGCTGACGCGCAAGATCGCGGCGCTGGTCGACCACGCGGGGTTCGCGCCCTGGGAGATCCTGGCGGTCACCTTCACCAACAAGGCCGCCGCCGAGCTGCGCCAGCGCTGCGCCGACCTCCTGGGCGACCGCGCCGAGGGGCTGTGGCTCGGCACCTTCCACTCGATCGGCGTCCGCGTGCTGCGCCGCCACGGGGAGCTGCTCGGGATCCGGCGCGGCTTCGTCATCTACGACCAGGCCGATCAGCTCACGATGGTCAAGCGCTGCCTGGAGCTGCTCGACCTCGATCCCAAGCGCTTCGACGCCAAGGACTTCCAGGCCCACATCAACCGCCACAAGCGCGAGTGCCGCGGCCCCGACCACCCCGACACGCCGCGCGTCGGCCCCTTGAACGCGCGCCGGCACCGGGTCTACCAGCGCTACGAGGCGGAGATGCGCGCCGCCGGCGCCGTCGACTTCGGCGACCTCATCTACCTGCCCTACCGGCTGGTGTCGGAGCTGCCCGCGGTGGCGCTGGAATACCAGCGCCTGTGGCGCTACATCCTGGTCGACGAGTTTCAGGACACCAACCGCGCCCAATACGAGCTCTTGCGCGCCGTGCTCAACCCCGCGCGGCGCATCTGCGTCGTCGGCGACGACGACCAGAGCATCTACCGCTGGCGTGGCGCCGACGTGGAGAACATCCTGGGCTTCGACCGCGACTTCCCCGGCACCCAGGTCTTCCGCCTCGAGCAGAACTACCGATCGACCAAGCGGATCCTGGCCGTATCCGGTGCGCTCATCGCCCGCAACCACGCCCGCCACGGCAAGACCCTGTGGACCGAGCGTGAGCGCGGCGACAAGGTCCGCGTCTACCAGGCGCAGTCCGAGCGCGCCGAGGCCCAGTACGTCGCCCGGCGGATCGAGGCCCTGCGCGGCCGCTACCGCCTGAGCGAGATGGCGATCTTCTATCGCACCAACGCCCAGAGCCGCGCCTTCGAGGACGCGCTGCGCGACCACGGCATCCCCTACAAGGTCATCGGCGGCCTGCGCTTTTACGACCGGGCCGAGGTGAAGGACGTCGTCGCCTACCTGCGCCTGCTCGTGAACCCGTCGGACCCCGTCGCGCTCCAACGCGTCATCAACCGCCCGGCCCGCGGCATCGGCAAGACCACCGTCGCGCGCTGCCTCCACCGGGCGACCGTCGACGGGACGACCCTGTGGGAGGCCGTCTGCGCGCTGGCCCGCGACGGCAAAGGCGCCATCCGCAACAAGCTCAAGCCCTTCGTCGAGCTCATGGTCGCGCTCAAGGCCACCGCCGACTCGGCCTCGGCGCTCGCGACCATCTCGGCGGTGGTCGACGACACGGGGTATCTGCGCAAGCTCGATCAGGACGGCTCCGTCGAGGCTGAGACCCGAGCCGATAACGTCCGCGAGCTGGTCGGCGCCGTCGACGAGTTCACCCAGCGCGCCGCCGATAGCGGCCTCGCCGCCTTCCTCGACGAGGTGTCGTTGCTCAGCGACCTCGACGCGGCCGACCTCGACCAGGAGGACGCCGTCGCGATGATGACGGGCCACACCGCCAAGGGCCTCGAGTTCGACGTGGTCTTCGTCACCGGCCTGGAGGAGCGGCTCTTCCCCCACGCCAACAGCCTCGACTCCGAGGGCGGCGTCGAGGAGGAGCGGCGCCTCGCCTACGTGGCGATGACCCGCGCGCGCCACGTCCTGCACCTCACCCACGCCGCGTCGCGCCGGCGCTTCGGCGGCCCGCCGCAACAGACCGACGTCAGCCGCTTCCTCGTGGGCCTGCCGGCGGAGCACCTCCACCAAGAGGGCGACCAGGGGCGCCACGGGCGCTACGTCGATCGCCAGCACGACCGCAGCCCCTGGGGCCGCGACGGCGGGCGCGCCGGCTTCGGCGCAGGAGCCGGGGCCGGCCGCGCCAGGTCGCGCCACGCCGCCGCCGCCGCCGAGCCCGACTACGCCGTCGACGCCGAGCCCGACTACCTGGGCGAGAGCCAGGATCCCGACGACCAACCCCGCCCCGGCAGCCACGTTTTTCACACGATGTTCGGGCGGGGGCGGATCCTGACCATCGAGGGCCAAGGCAAGCGCGCCAAGGCGAAGATCGAGTTCGCCGACGGCCGGGTCCGCAAGATCATGCTCGCGGTGCTCACGCTCCTATAGTCGTCCCACACCCTGCCCAGGGGCCGCTCACGCGCCGCGCCGCTCACGCCCCGGGCGCGGGTGGCGCCGCGGTGGGAGCCGGCGGCGGCGACCCAGCTCTCGCCGCGGCCCGCGGCGGGGCAGGCGCCGACGACAGCGGCACGCCGAGGCGCAGGCCGACGGTCAGCGACAGGCGGTGGGCGGCGGCGCCGGGGCGCGCCGGGTCCCAGCCCCAGGCGCCGTCAAGGGCCAGGGCCACCGGGAGGTCGTTCACGGCCAGCAGCGCCACCTCCCAGCCGAGGCGGGCCCGCGCCCGGGAGCGCCAGCCGCCGCGGCTCCACCAGCTGTGGTCGACCTCGGCCCGAAGCTCCAGGTGCTGGCGGCCGCGCTCCCACTGGTGGCGCAGGCCCAGCAGCGCACAGCTCATGGGGGCGACGCCGTGGTCGGCGCGGTCGCCCTCGACGCTGAGATCGTAGCCGGGGCCGAAGCCCAGGATCAGCCAGGATCCGGGCGCACGCGTGCGCCATAGGTCCAGCACGATGGCGGCGCGCACGACCTCGATCTCCAGCGGGCCCGACAGCTCGCCGCCACGCCAGGCCAGGCTCAGCCCCCCGGCGCTCAGCTCGGCGCCGACGTCGAAGGGGAAGGGGACCGTCGTCGGCGGGGAGCCCGGCAGGGTGACGGTGCCGTCGCGGGACCAGCGCAGCGCCCGCCACGCCCAAGCGCGGGTCGTGACCTCGCCGCCGTCGCCGTCGAGGCGCGCGGCGGTGCGCAGGACCTCGTGGGTCATCTTCCAGACCCGCTGGGCGCCGCCGTCGCCGTCGACGTCGCGGATGATGAGGCCGAGCTCGACGGCGGGGCGGGCGTCGGCGGCGAGGCCGAGGCCCGCGTAGACCCGATGGGCCGGGTCGAAACCGACCCGCACGCGCCGGCCGGAAGCGTCGATGAGCCAGTCGCCAGCTGGCTCCGCGGCCGCCGGGGGCGCCGCGGCCGCCGGGGGCGCTGCGACCGCTGGGGGCGCCGCGACCAGCGCGAGCGCCGACAGCGCCACGGCCCGCAGGGGCGCGCGTGTCACCGCTGGCGCCTCTTTGCGGCGTAGGCGGCCCCCTCTGCGGCGGCCTCGTGGTCGCGGGGTGGGGCGAGCAGGGACAGCCGCAGGCCCGCGCCGACGCGCAGATCCCAGCCGTCGTAGGCAGCGACGAAATCGTCGCGCCAGCCGCCCTCGAGGGCGGCGCGCAGGGTCACGGGTTGGTCGTTGACGGCCAGGACGATGACCTCGTAGGCCAGGCTCGCCGTGGCGCGATGGTTGACGTCGTCGCGCGCGACGTCGCCGGCGGCGCGGCCCACCAACAAGAGCGCCTCGTAGCCGGCGTCGAAGCTCAAGTGGTGGTGGCCGAGGCCGTCGAGGGTGAAGTCGCCCTCGAGGCGGACCACCGGCGTGGTCATGAGGCTGCCCTCGGCGCGCTCGGCTGCGCCGCGCAGGAACAGGTGGTCGAGGGCGACGCCCGAGCGCAGGCGCAGGTAGCTGCTCATGTCGTCCGAGGTCCACAGGTCCCAGCTGGCGCCGACGGCCGCGTAGCGGAGGTGGGTCTCGTCGACGCTCTGGCGGGGGCGGTGGACGACGGCGAGGAGATCCACCCACGCGCCGATGTCCAGGAAGACGTCGTGGCGGGCCGGTTCGGGCCAAAAGGTGGTGATCCGCAGCAAGGGATCGGCGTCGCGGGCGGAGCTGTCGTAGCGCAGCAGCCGGCCGCGGAAGGCGAAGGGGTTGAGCTGGGTCTCGGTCTCGAGCACGCGCAGGCGGTAGCGGGCGTCGACGTCCTCGAAGAGCTCGAAGCGCATCCCCGTCTCGAGCCCGACGGCGCCTAGCTCCACGGCGCCCCCGGGTCCGACACGGCCGAGCCAGCGGGCGCCGAGGAAGACGCGCTGATTGAGGTCGAAGTCGACCTGGAGCACGCGCCCGCGATCGTCGCGGTACCAGCCGGGCTCGGCGCCAAGGCGCGCCTCGACGAAGGTGTAGCCGTCCGCGGCGCGTCGGGCCCAGGTGGCGCCGTCCTGTTCGGCGCTGGCGCAGCCGTCGGCGCGCTCGTAGGCGCGGCAGGTGTCGTCATCGGCGTGGTCGTCGCACTCGACGACGTAGAGGCAGCGGCCGCCCCCCGCGTCGCCCCGGCCGACACATTGGAGGCGAACGCGGCGGCCGTCGGGAGCGACGACGCACTCGAAGCCCCCGGCGGGGTCGAGCTCGGGCAGGGCGGGGGCGGCGAGGGCCAGGGCGGGCAGCAGCGCAAAGGCGCAGCCGGCCGCGCTCGCGACGGTCAGGCTCGAGGCCATGGGGAACCTCCGTGGCGTGGTGTGGGTCGTGCTGACTCCGCTCGCGTGCCCAGCAAGGGACATGCCAACGACAGCGCGGTCGCGCGACGGCACCTCAGCCAGGCGCGATCGAGGGCGCTCATGAAGCGCTCGCGGGACCACGCGGTGCGTCGCCGGCTACGCGCGCGGGGCGTCGCCGGGTGCGAAGGGTCGCACCCAAGGGGGCGCCGGCGCGCGCGTCAGTACTTGAAGCCGCTGCCGCCGATGAACTCGCGGAGCAGCGAGGTGGGCGGCACGTGATCCGGATAGATGGCGACATGCTGGTCGAGGAGCTGCAGGAGCCGAAAGGCGGTGATGTAGGATGGGTGGTCCTGGGGGACCTCGAGGAGGTAGCGCTCGGCGAACACCTTGAGGACGCTCAGCTCGTAGATGAGGGACGAGTCGAAGACCTCGTCGGCGTTGTATTGGAAGGGGAAGATGTGGACGCGCTCGCCGCGGCGGACCGAGGGCCAGCGGGCGATGTTGTCGGCGGCGCTCGAGCCGCGGCGGTGGCGGTCGCGGACGATGCGGCGCAGCAGGCGCACGTCCGAGGCGTGGACGCGGCTTAGGCGATCGAAGGGCAGCTGCGCCAGGGGGCACAGGAAGATGCGGAAGACGCCGGCCTCGGGGCAGCTATCGAGGAGCTTGGGGTTGAGGCCATGGATGCCCTCGAGCAGGAGCAGGTCCCGATCGTCGAGGTGGAGCTGGGGCCCGCCGTCGGGGAGGCTGGTGCCGGTCTTGAAGTCGTACTTGGCGGTCTGGAGGACCTCGCCTGCGAGGAGGCGGCGCAGGTGGTCGCCGAGGAGCTCCGCCCGCAGGGCCTCGAAGGCCTCATAATCGTACTCGCCGTCGGCGTCCTTGGGGGTGTCTTTGCGGTCGACGTAGTAGTTGTCGAGGGACAGCTCCCGGGGGGTGATGCCGACGACCTCGAGCTGGACCTTGAGGCGCTTGATGAAGGTCGTCTTGCCCGAGCTCGAGGGGCCGGCGACGCAGACCACCTTGACGTCGCCGTGGGCGGCGATGGCGTCGGCGATCTGGCCGATGCGCTTTTCGTGGTAGCCCTCGACGACGCGGATGAGCTCGCCGGCGTTGCCGTCGATGCAGCGCAGGTTGAACTCACCGACGCTGCGGATGCCGAGGACCTCGAGCCAGCGCGAGGGTTCTTGGGTGAGGGCGCGGCTTTGGCGCGAGGTGGCCAGGGCGTGGCGGCTGAGGCGCGCGGTCGGGTAGCGGAGGCGCTCGCCGCGGCGGGCGGCGCCCCCTGGGTCGTTGGGCGAGGTGGCGTAGCGCCCGTAGATGATGAGCAGGCCGTCGGGCTCATCGGGGACGACGTGGAAGCCGCCGAGCATCCCCGTGCGGGGGATGAGCGGCAGGAACCGGAAGGCGCGGACCTCGCCGTAGGTGGCCAGGGCGACGTTCGGCTCGCGCCAGGTGCGGAGCAGCGACAGGGCGGGCTCCCAGCCGGCGGCGTCGATCAGCTCGCGGGCCTCCTCGACGCGCCAGACCTCCTCGGAGAGCTGCAGATCGGCGGCGACCAGCGCGTGCATGGCGGCCTCGAGCTCGCGGGCGAGGCCGACCCGGTCGCGGCCGTTGGCGTTGAGGATGTGGACGCGCTGGGCGAAGCCGACCGAGTGGCCCTGCCGCAGCGACAGCGACGGATCGACCCGGTGGGCCGCCTCGAGCAAGAGCAGGCCGAGGCTCGTCCTGAAGATGCGCTTGCCCTCCCAGTGCTCGGTGGAGAGCGGCTCGATGGTCGAGTCCGTGGCCATGCGCCAGGTCAGGGAGTGAGCGCGGCGGCCGACCAGGCCGGCGACGACGGGGTGGCCGTTGACGGTGGCCGGCAGCAGCTCGCCGATGGGCGTGCCCGTGCGCAGGGTCCGCATGCCGGCGGCGGTGCGGACGGTGACCCGGGTGGGGCGTCGGGGCACGCGCCCCTCGGTGGCCAGGGCGCGCAGGTTCTCGGTGGTGGCGCGCAGGCGCAGCGCCATCTCGCCCAGGATCGCCCGGACGAAGACGAGGCCGAGGTGGGGGTCGCTGGCGGTGAGGGCGGCGTAGTTGGCCGCGTCGAGGCGCGCCAGGGCGAGGTCCGTGTCGGCGCGGACGGTGGCCGAGCGCGGCTGGCCGTCGATGAGCTCGACCTCGCCGAAGTGCTCGCCTCGCTCGATGGGGCCGAGGTCCATGTCGCCGAGGGTCACCCGAGCGCGGCCGTTGACGACCAGATACATCGCCTGGTCCACCGCGTCGCGGCGGATGACGATGGCCCCGGCGGGGTAGGTGACCAGCGCCATGTGACGCGCCAACACCTTGCGCTGCGCCACGGAGAGAGCACCGAGGGTGGGGTTGTCTTGGAGCGCCGCGGCGACGGCCTCGATGCCTGCAGGAGTCATGGCGGCCAGGGTACGCCGTCGGGGGATCCTTGGCGAAAAGATCCGCGCCCCGGCGTCGGGCGGCGCGCGAAAAGAATAGACGCCGACCCGCAGCGGGCCGCAGCCGCGGATCGGCGTCGAGGGTCGGGCGGTCGGGAGGTGGAGCCGGTCACACCTTGCGGTGGCCGACGAGCAGCGCGTCGACGCTGCCGAGCAGGCCGTACTTGAAGGACAGCTTGAGGGGCGCGCGGTCCGCTTCGGCGCTGAGCCACAGGGTGAGGTCGCGCTTGTAGGCGTCGCCGCGCCGCACGGTGCCCTTGAGGGGGATGGCCTTGCGCAGACCCAGGGGCACGTGGATCTCGGTGGCGGAGCCGACGGTGAAGGACAGCTCGTAGACGCGGCGACCGTCGAAGACCTCGATGGCGTACTCGGTGCCGGGGGTCATGTCCTGCTGCATGATCCAGGGGAAGATGCTGATGATGTCGGCGCCGCGCTTGGCGAGGCGGTAGTCGTGCTTCTTGAAGACCTTGCCGCCGCGCTCATCGGTGCCCTTGATGTGCCGGCCGTCGAAGGTCGCCTTGTAGATGCGCTCGACCTCGTTGAGGGCCACATCCCAGCGGGCGCGCACGGGCAGCCACAGGCGGTCCACCCAGGTGGTCGACGCGGTCTCGGTCTGCACGAACTTGGCCGCCATGCCCTCGGTGCGGGCGTCGATGCGGACCTTGCGGAGCTCGCGGCCGCCGACCTTCTTCTCGGCGCCGATGAAGAGGACGGCCTCGCCGGCGCGGGCGCCCAGGGCGCGCAGCTCGTAGCGGAAGGCCCGGGCCGACGCTTTGTCGTCGCTTCCGCTCGTGGCCAGGGCCGAGGCCGCCGAGCCGCCGAGCATGAGCAGCGCCAAACCAAGGGTGATGAGCACGTTGTTCCGCATCATGGGCCACCTCCGTGTCGTGCCTTTCCGATGCGGGGGGTCCGACGCCGCCCGTTTTTCGGGTATTCAGCGCCACTTTGGCCCTTGTAACCGCGAGCGCCCCGCTGGCCCCCCTCCCCGTCGACGCCGCTGCGCTCTCGCGCCGGCCGGGCCTCCCGCTCAGACCCGGTGCAGGCGCACGGCCTGGAAGCTGTCCAGGCCCGTCGAGGGGCGCAGATCGAGGCGCCGGTCCTCGACGAAGCCCGGCGGCGGCGGCGGCGGCGCGCCCTCGGCGCGGGCGAAGGTGCACACCGCGTAGACGAGGGCGCCGCCCGGGGCCACCTGGCGCGCGGCCGTGGCCAGGATCCGGCCCTGGAGGTCGACCAGTGAGCGGACATCCTCGGGGGTGCGGCGCCAGGCGATCTCGGGGTGACGGCGCACGGTGCCGAGGCCCGAGCAGGGCGCGTCGACCAGGACGACCTCATGCTGGCCGAGCTCCAAGCTGGCGTCGGTCAGATCGGCGTCGAGGGTCGCGAGCTTGTCGCCGAGGCCGAGGCGCCGCGCCAGGCGTCGGGCGGAGTCGAGCTTGTTGGCGGACAGGTCCACCGCGAGGACCTCGGCGCCCCGATCGAGCAGCGCGGTGGCCTTGACGCCGCGGCCTGCGCACAGGTCGAGCACCGCGCGGCCGCGGACCTCGCCCAGCAGCTCCACGACGGCGACGCTGGCGGGATCCTGGGGGACGAAGAGCCCCTCGCGGAAGGCCTTGGTGGAGAAGGGATCGCCGGGGCCGGTGACCCTGAGCGTCCCGTGGGCGGCGGGCGCGGCGGCGAAGCCATCCTCGGCGAGCGCCTTCGCGCAGGCCTCGGCGCCGCCACGGCTCAGGGTCGGGCGCACGGTGTTGGCGGCGCGGTCGCGCAGGGCCAGGGCCTCGGCCTCGACGGCGTCGGGCCAGGCCGCGCGCAGCTCGGCCACGATCCACTCGGGGAGGCTCGCGCGCACGGCGAGCGCCGCGTCGTCGTCGCCCTCGGGCAGCGGCGGCGGCTGGTCGTGGACCTTGCGCAGGACGCCGTTGAGCAGGCCGGTCAGGCGCCCGGCGCGCAGCTGGCGCGCGGCGTCCTGGGTGGCGCTGACGGCGACGGGGCCGGGGATGCGGTCGAGGAAGGCGAGCTGATAGGCGCCTATCCGCAGGAGCGTGCGCGCGACGGGCTCGAGCTGCGCGAGCCCCTGGCGGACGAAGGGCGCCAGCGCCCAGTCCAGCCGGCGTCGCCAGCGCAGGACCCCGTAGACGAGCTCGGTGGCGAGGGCCCGGTCGCGCGGATCCAGCTTCGGGTGCCGGGACAGGGCCCGCGCCAGGGCGTCGGGCGAGCGCGCGCGCGGGCTCCCCTCGACCTCGGCCAGGACCCTGGCCGCCAGGGCGCGGGCGCCCTCTGCTCTCGCTCGTTGCTTGACGCGTCTAGTCACGGCGGCGGACCATACGCGGCCTGGCGCGCCACCGCTAGCGCGACCGTGCCCATCGAGGAGCGCCCTTGTCCCACCGGCTCAAGCGCCTGGCCCCGTGGATCCTGTCCCTCGGGATCGTCGGGTTTCTGTTCGCGACGACGGACCTCGAGGCCGTCGGCGCGGCCCTCGGGCGCGCGGACTGGCCCCGCTTCATCGCGCTGATGGCGGTGGTGACCGTCACAGCCTACCTCCTCGACGCGCTGACCCTCGTGCCCCTGTTCCGCCGCTTCGTCGGCCCGGTGACCGTCTCCGAGGTCCTGCGCGTCAAGGGCGTCAGCTACTTCTTCAACGCCATCACCTACAGCCTCGCCGCCGGGGCGATGGCGTGGATCCTCCACCGAGCCCGCAAGATCCCCTTCCTCGAGACCTTCTCGAGCCTGGTCTGGTTCTTCTTCGTCGACGTCATCGCGCTCAGCGGTCTTCTGACCGTGGGCTACGTCGCCGGCGGCCGCGAGGCCATGGCCGACGTCTCCTTTGTCGACGAGGTGCCCGCCTTCGTCGCGGTCGTCTGGGCCGTCGTCCTGGGCGCCCTCGCCTTCTGGAACGGCCGCTTCGACTTCGTCATCCTCGGCCGCCTGCGCCCCTGGCGCATCTTCGACGCCTTTCGGCGGGCGCGCCTGCGCGACTACCCGGCGATGATCGCCATGCGCATGGGCTTCATCATGGTCTACGTAGTGATGCACCTGGTGCTGCTGCCGACCTTCGGCGTCGAGATCCCGCTGGGGCTCTTGCTCATCTACGCGCCCCTCATCGCCTTCGTGCAGGTCATCCCCGCCACCATCAGCGGCCTGGGCGCCGTCCAGGGCGTGATGGTCGCGCTCTTCGCCGGCCACGTCCCGGCCGCGCTCGGCGACGGCCAGGCGGTCATCGTCGCCTACTCCACGGTCCTCGGCCCCACGATGATGTTGATGCGCCTGCTCATCGGCTACGCCTTCGTCTCCCGCGTCGCCGCGGACCTGGTCCCCTCCAAGGAGGCGATCGCGGCCATGCAGGAGGCGGCGACCCACGAGTAGGTCGCCGGCGGCGGCCCACGGCGGCACGGCGGCCACGGCGCCCTCGCGGCTACTCGCCCGTCGCCTCGTCCTCGTCCTCGTCCTCGTCGGGGGGCTCGGGCTCGGGCGCGCCGAAGGCGCTGGGGCTCAGGCCCACGACGATGGCGCCGCGCGCGCAGGTGGTCAGGGCGTCGTCGAGGCTCCCCTGGAGCTGCCAGGTGGCGGCGGCCCCGCGGCCCTCGGCCTCGGCGACGGCTGTGTCGAGGGCGCGCAGGACCTCGTCCTCCGGCCCGACGCCGACGAAGGCCACGCGGTGCCAGTGGCCGCCGAGCTCGATCTCGTAGGGCGTGCAGTCGCAGGCGACCGGGTTGTAGCGGACGGCGTAGCAGGGCTGCTCGCCGGCGGCGGCGACGCGCTCGCGCACCTGGGCGGCCCAGCGGAAGGCCTCGTCCGGGGCGGCGATCGTCTCGGCGGCGCCGGCGCCGCAGCCCAGGCCGAGCGCGCCGGCGACCAGCAGCGCGGCGACGCCTTGGCGGCGCTCAGACCACATAGATGATGACGCCCACGATGAGCGCCCAGACGGCGAGGTTGGCCAGGAAGGGCTTGTCGGAGAGCATCAGATCCGTGGGGCTCTGCCCCTGCTCGGCGCGCTCGGTGAGCTGGTTGAAGCGCCACAGGCCGACCACCACGCTCGGGATGGTCCAGACCATGTCGCGGGGGAGAAAGAGGCGGCCGGCGTGCTCGCCGAAGATGGTGTAGGCCGAGTAGGTCGCCAGCGTCGCGGCGCCGAGGGCGATCATGGCCATCTTGACGTGGGGCAGGCGGTAGCGGTCCAGGACCCGGCGCTGCGCGCCGGCCTTCATGCCCGCCTGGAGCAGCTCGTGCTTGCGCTTGCCGAGCCCCAAGAAGAGCGCCAACAGGAAGGTCGCCGCGAGGATCCAGACGGTGACCGGGACCGGGATCGCGACGGCCCCCCCGAGGATGCGCAGGATGAAGCCGCTGGCGATGCAGAGCACGTCCACGAAGGGCACGTGCTTGAAGGACAAGGAGTAGCCGACGTTCAGCGCGAAGTAGGCCAGGCCGATGGCGGCGAAGTCCGTCGACATGAGGAAGGACGCCACCACGGTCCCGAGCAGGACGCCGCTGAGCGCGAGGCGCGCCCCCGGCAGCGGCAGGCGCCCCGAGGCGATGGGGCGGTTGCGCTTGGTCGGGTGGAGGCGATCGCCCTCGACGTCGACGACGTCGTTGAGGATGTAGACGCAGCCCGACAGGAGGCTGAAGAGCAGGAACGCCGCGGCGGCCCGCAGGAAGTCCTGACCGACCAGCGCCCGCTCGGCGAAGACGAGGGGCGCCAGCACGAAGAGGTTCTTCACCCACTGGTGGGGGCGCATCGCGCGCAGGATCTCGACGGCCAGCAAGTCCCTACGGCTCCTTCACCAGGTCGACGCGGTTCTTCGCGTAGTAGGTCCGGAGCCTGTCGAGGTAGGCGGCCTCGGCCTGCTTGACCTCGTCCATCTTGGCCAGGACGGCCTGGTGGCCCTGTTCGCAATTGGCCTCGGTCAGACCCGCGACGAAGGCGACGAACTCGGCCTGGGCGCTCTTGTAGGCCGCGACCAGGCCGGCGTGGATACCGGCCAGCTCCTCGGAGCCCGTGGGCATCGCCTCGGCGGCCTCGACGTAGCGCTGCAGCGCCGGCAGGACGTTGGCCTCGAGGTCCTCCTTGTAGACCTTGAGGTCCTTGTGCTCGTTGGCCTTTGTCCAATCGGCGACGAAGGCCTTCTGGAGCGCGTCGACCTCGAGCACCTTGGCCGAGTAGGCCGCGATGACCTCCTGCTCCGCGGCGATCTTGCGCTCGAGCTCGCTTGGGCCGGTGATCGCCTCGCAGCCGCCGAGGCTGGCGGCGCCGGCGAGGGCGAGGGCGAGCAGGATGGACGGGGCGCGGCGTGGGGACATGCGAACTCCGTGGAGTTGGAGGCGGACTGTACCGAAGGACAAGGGCCCGCGCGCGAAAAATCCTCCGGTCGGCCGGCGGCCCTCAGATCTTGCGGTAGATCGTTCGGGTGGCGATGCCGAGGAGCTGCGCGGCGAGGCGCTTGTCGCCGCGCGTCGCCGCCAGGGTCTCGCGGATCACCATGTGCTCGATCTCGCTCAGCGGCGTGCCGATCGGGATGGTCAGGGTGCGGCGCTCCGGGTCGCCGTCGCCGATGTGCGGCGGCAGGTCCTCGGCGCCGATGGTGTCGCCGCGGCACAGGACGACGGCGCGCTCGACGGCGTTCTCGAGCTCGCGCACATTGCCGGGCCAGCTCCAGGCCATCAGCGCCTCGACGGCCTCGCGGCTGATGCCGACGACGGCCTTGGCGTTCTTGTCGGCGTAGGTGCCTAGGAAGTAGTGGGCCAGCAGCGGGACGTCGCCCTTGCGCTCGCGCAGGGGCGGCAGGGTGATGCTGATGACGTTGAGGCGGTAGAAGAGGTCCTCGCGGAAGCGCCCGGCCTCGACCTCGGCCCGGAGGTCCTTGTTGGTGGCCGCGACGATGCGCGTGTCGACCTTGAGGGTCTGGGTCCCGCCGACGCGCTCGAACTCGCCCTCCTGCAATACGCGCAGGAGCTTGACCTGCACCGTCGGGCTCATCTCGCCCAGCTCGTCGAGGAAGAGCGTCCCCTGGTCGGCCAGCTCGAAGCGCCCCTGGCGCCGCGAGGTCGCGCCGGTGAACGCGCCCTTCTCGTGCCCGAAGAGCTCGGCCTCGAGCAGGCTCTCGGGGAGCGCCGCGCAGTTGAGGGCGATGAAGGGCCGCGACGAGCGCGAGGAGTGGTTGTGGATCGCGCGGGCGAAGAGCTCCTTGCCGGTGCCCGACTCGCCCATGAGCAGCACCGTCGCGTTGGAGGGCGCCACCTGGCGGACCATGTCCATCGTCTGCCGCATCGGCAGCGAGTTGCCGATGATCGACCGGTCCCGCCGCGAGTCCTGCAGCTCCGCCTTGAGCGCCAGGTTCTCCATCACCAGCGACTGCTGGTCGAGGGCGCGGCGCACGGCCTTGACGATCTGGATGCGCTTGAAGGGCTTGGTCACGAAGTCCCAGGCGCCCTCCTTCATCGCCTCTACGGCCGTCTCCACCGTGCCGAAGGCGGTCATCAGGATGAGCTCGGTCTCGGGCGAGACCGTCTTGGCCGCCCGCAGCAGCTCGATCCCGCTCATCCCGGGCATCATGAGATCGGTCAGGCAGACGCTGACCCGACGCCGGCGCAGCGCCTCGAGGGCCTGCTTGCCGTCGACCGCCGTGAGGACGTCGACGCGCTCGCGCTTGAAGATGCGCTCGAGGGACTCCAGGTTGGCCCGATCGTCGTCAACGATCAACAGCGTCTGAGGCAGCAGCGTCTGAGGCAAGACCGTCATCCGAGGGACTCCTTGTCAGAGGCGTTATGACATCCTGTCAACCAATCATGACAACTTGACACTCCCGACGCGAGCCCGGAGGCGCAAAAAATTGTGAATGCCTCGCGCGGCCGCGCCGTCGATGTGCGAGCGTTCCCCCAACTGCTCCGCGCGGAGGATCCCCATGTGGCGTCTCGCAAGCCTGCTCGTCGGCGGCCTGGTCATGTTGGCCTCGGGCTGTCAGTCCAACCTGCACTACGAACACGACCTCGAGGACATGGTCTGCGACAGCGCGGGCTGTTGGCACTGTGACGACGACGGGTTGTGCGGCGAGTACCGCTGCGAGCACACCCACCAATGCCCGATCGGGCGCTACTGCTCGGCGGATGGCCGCTGCATGCCCGGCGGCGACGGCGGCGGGACCGGCGGCGCGGGCGACGGCTGCACG
>PDWJ01002031.1_pt1 | contig 23688 bp, 21 predicted proteins | sample 1430881 | NCBI WGS metagenome assembly PDWJ01 (sample SAMN01162460, study PRJNA174530) | Oral metagenome, whole genome shotgun sequencing project. | biome: Marine environment; feature: Marine mammal; material: Swab sample of the gingival sulcus; isolation source: swab sample of gingival sulcus... | reverse complement strand
CAAAGAAATCGTTGCTAAAGTCAATCACTTTATCCGCACCCATACCACAAAATACCATATGATTTTTATACATATCTATTTCATCTCTTATCTCTGCTAAGTCAAAAACATTTGTCAATCCAGTAATCGTATCTCCATTATAAACAAACGATTTATCAAAAGTTAATGAGAAGGTTTCTTCAAGTAGAGGGTTATCAATTTCACTTGGTAAAGTCAAAGCATAACATGCATTTCCAAAATCTAATGAGTTTTGTGCAATAAATTCCGTGTAATATGAAACAACAAATACAATCTTATCTTTCACTGTTGATGTACAAGTATAGACTATCTGTGTTTTATCATTGTATTTATTCTCCTCAACTTCAGCAAGATTAAATCGAATGTCTGATATTAAAAAATGTTCTGTCCTACATCCTTGTCCAATATTCATCAGTAAGAAAATGCCCAGTATAACAATTATTCTTTTCATATCAATCCTTTATTTTGGGGCTATTCACTATAAATTTTGCTCTCGATATAGCTTGCTTGCACCTAACGGTTTAGTGTGTGAGCAGTAGCGAAATAAAAAGCGATAAACTTTAAGCCTACCACAGACCACAGCCAAACTTTATTTTGGTTGCTAAATTAATCAAAAAAATGCAATCTAAAATAAGGTTTGGCGGGTAAATTTCACAAACTTAAAATTAAGTAACTAAAACCGATATTGCTTATACACCCTGTGTGTGCCCGGCATGGGCATCTATTTCGTGTAAAGATACGAGTTTATCTAGAGAGTGCAAGTCTCTTATGGACGGAAGTAACGTTTTGAATCATTAGTAAGTCGCAAGCTTATGCTTGACCCCGTACGTACAGTGGTGTGAGAGGTGCACTCCGTTCCTGATTAGGGGCGAAGTCGTCTGCTTGATTGTGCGAAGTTTTTATTTTTTTCTCAATTTTTCAATCTCTTTTATTTCAAGACCTGTGGTTTCAGAAATTATGTGATTTTCAATATTTGCTGAAATCATCTTCTTCGCATATCCATAACGTTCTTTTTCTTTCAATCTCATTATGTCTAAAACTTCATTAGCCTCTTTTAATCCTTTTGCTTTAAAATTATCTTTTACTTCATCATTTTTTAAGAAATAAACCCATTCATCTAATGTGTTTTTAGCAACATCGTCAAATTGATTCACTTTCAATAGATAATATTCAGGAAAAACATCTGATATATTTTCTTTTAAAAATGTCTTTTTTTGAGCGTCAGATAAATTCAAGGTGTCTTCATTATGAATACCCTTAAAATCAGTTTTGCCTTTATAAATATAGTCTTCTCCTTGTCCTAAATCAAAAAACACAATATTTACGGAAATAACTTTCTTAATTTCTGAATATTTTTGCCCTTTTTCTAAATTTTCCGAAATTATTTTTGATGTTCCGTAAGCCATTCTATGAAAATAATCAATTTCATAAGTGGTCTGAATTTCGATAACAATTAAATCATGGTTTGAGTTTTCAGTGAGAATATCCACACGATTAAATTTGTCCTCTTCGTACTGTTGATTGCCTTCACTTTCTAAAATTTGATTTATTTTAATGTCTTCAAATAGCAATTCACTTAAAAAACCCTCTAAAACAACAAAATTGGCTTTGTCTCTTAAAAGTCTTTTAATTGCCCAATCAAATCTTATTAATTTCTTCGCACTCATTTTTTTGTGTTTTTCAAAATACAAAGTTGCAAAATTTTCTTTGAATTGTTATGTATTCCGTTATTCTTAATTGTTGCACAACACCCAAATATACGCAATATGTCCCAATATTCAAAATTCACCTCAAAAAAACACAAAAACAGTGTAACCCAAATAACAACAGGTTGTTACCTGGTGTTAAAACTTGCACATTCTATGTTGCTTTTACATCAAACAATAACACCAAATATGCAGTTTGTGGACTTGTCACTATATCAATTTTCATTTGGAAAATATTACGAAAAAGAGCTTGTTTGGATACGCTTTTATTACATCATTGCTTTAAAAAACGCATTAAAAAGTCGTTTTCCTTCTGCAAAATGGTGCAAAATACACAAGGCTTGGTATTTGCCTGATTTACCTGCTGTTAGAAAAGAGTTAAATCTACCTTCCAAAAAATTGCAACTGAAATGTTTCTTGAAAACTAAGTTGTATTACAAAATGTTATTGATATTTAGTAACTTAAATGAAAAACATTTTAGATGCGTTGCTCTGAAAGCACATGGTTTATTTGCCTTTTGTTCGGAACTTTCGGATATTAGTGAAAATTATCAACTGAAAATTGAAAACATATATGTCGGAATAACGATTTATCGTACTTTTGTCAGTTACATTCATTCGAGCACCTTTAAGGTGTGTGTTAAAGAAGACTATTAAATGGAAAAAATTAGAAACTTTTGTATTATAGCACATATTGATCATGGTAAGAGCACCATTGCCGATCGTCTTTTGGAAGAAACCGGAACGGTTTCGGATCGCGATTTAAAAAATCAGGTACTTGACGACATGGATCTGGAACGCGAACGGGGAATTACTATCAAGAGTCATGCTATTCAGATGAATTACAAAAAAGACAATACTGAATATGTATTGAACTTAATTGACACTCCCGGACACGTTGACTTTTCATACGAAGTTTCACGTTCCATTGCTGCTTGTGAAGGGGCTTTATTGATTGTTGATGCCACACAAGGTATTCAGGCACAAACAATCTCGAATCTTTATTTGGCGATAGAAAATGATCTTGAGGTAATTCCTGTTCTTAATAAAATGGATCTTCCGAATGCAATGCCCGAGGAAGTGAAGGATCAAATTGTTGACCTTATTGGATGTGACTATGAAGATATATTGGAAGCGTCAGGGAAAACAGGTTATGGTGTTGATACAATTTTAGATGCCATTGTTGATCGAGTTCCTGCTCCTGTGGGTGATGTTGATGCACCATTGGAAGCATTGATTTTTGATTCGGTTTTTAACCAATTTCGAGGTGTTATCGCGTATTTTAAAATCGATAACGGCGTTATTAAGTCCGGTCAGAAAGTGAAATTCTTTAATACCGGAATGGAATACAATGCGGATGAAATAGGTGTGCTTCGCTTGAATCAAGAACCGAGAGATGAACTTCGAGCAGGTGATGTAGGTTACATTATTTCAGGTATTAAAACAGCGCGCGAAGTAAAGGTCGGCGATACGATTACAACGGTTGAAGATCCTTGTGAAAAAGCTATTGACGGATTTGAAGATGTGAAGCCGATGGTTTTTGCCGGAATTTATCCGGTTGATGCTGACGACTATGAAGAACTTCGATTCGCTATGGAGAAGTTGCAATTAAATGATGCTTCCATCACTTGGGAGCCGGAATCATCAGCAGCTCTCGGTTTTGGATTCCGTTGCGGTTTCCTTGGTTTGTTGCATATGGAAATTATTCAGGAACGTCTTGATCGTGAGTTTAATATGAATGTCATCACGACTGTTCCGAACGTGTCGTACAAGGCATATACAACCAAGGGTGAGGCTATGGAAGTGCACAACCCTTCCGGATTGCCATCGGCAAATGTTCTTGACTATATTGAAGAACCGTTTATCAAAGCTCAAATTATATCAAGAGCAGAATATGTCGGACCGATTATTAAACTTTGTCTTGACAAAAGAGGAACTTTGAAAAATCAGGTATATTTAACAGCTGATCGTGTAGAGCTCTCTTTTGACCTTCCGCTCGGCGAAATTGTATTTGATTTTTATGATAAACTGAAAAGTATTTCAAAAGGATACGCATCCTTTGATTATCACATCCATGACTATCGACAGGCAAAGCTTATCAAGCTGGACATTCTTCTGAATGGTGAATCGGTAGATGCGCTTTCGGCTCTTATCCATTTTGACAATGCTTACGATTTTGGTCGCCGCATTTGTGTTAAGCTTAAAGAGTTGATTCCAAGGCAACAGTTTGATATTGCGATTCAGGCAGCAATCGGCGCAAAAATTATTGCGCGTGAAACTGTTAAGGCTGTACGAAAGGATGTAACTGCCAAATGTTATGGTGGCGATATTACTCGTAAGCGCAAACTGTTGGAAAAACAGAAAAAAGGTAAAAAACGAATGAGACAGGTTGGAAATGTTGAAGTTCCGCAAACAGCCTTCCTTGCCGTTCTAAAATTAGACTAATAAAAAAATCCCTGAGAGTTAATCTTTCGGGGATTTTTTTTACTTGGCTTTCGGCAATTAATAATTCCCAATATTCGGACAACAATGTTTTTTATAAAAAACTAAAAAATACTGTAACTAATCGAATAGGTAATCGTTACAAGTAAACGAGATGAAATAGATAATGACAGTAAAAGAGTACAATAAATGTGTAGACGCTAATGCGGACATGGTCTATAGATTTATTCTGAAGAATATTAGAGACGAAGAAAAGGCTCGCGATATTGTTCAGGATGCTTTTACGAAGCTGTGGGAAAAAGTCAAAAACGTTTCGTTTGAGAAAAGTAAATCGTATCTTTATACATCTGCCTACAACAGAATGATTGATGTAATTCGCAAAGAAAAAAGAATGACTTTAATGGAAGACGGGCATCATCATTTAAACGCTGAAAGCAACGGTTTTAGTGATGTTAAAGAAATTCTTGACGAGGCTGTTGAGAAATTGCCCGAAGTCCAAAAACATGTCTTGCTTTTACGTGACTATGAAGGTTATTCGTACAAAGAAATTGGAGAAATTACCGGACTGAACGAATCACAAGTTAAGGTTTACATTTTTAGAGCAAGGATGACGCTTAAAGAATATATTGGATGTTTGGATAGTGTTCTATAACAGCGTGTTTAAAAAAATATTATGAAGGTCAATGAAAATAATTATCAGGAATATATCGTAGACTATTACGATAATAAGCTCTCTGCTGCACAGCAAAAGGGGTTGATGTCTTTCCTTGACCGCCACCCTGATTGCAAACTCGAATTTACTGCTTTTGGGGAATTTCAAGTTGAACCTGATGCTTCCATTACTTTTGATAAGTCGACACTTCGGAAAAATGAAATAATTGCCGAAAATAAAATCAATGAAGATAATTATGAAGCTTTTTTAATCGAAGACCTCGAAAACACAATCTCTAAAGAAGATAAAGAGGACTTAAACAGTTTTCGGAATAAGAATCCACAATTGGAACATGAGTTTAAAACTGTTTCGCAACTAAAGCTTGTGCCGGATCTGAATCTGTCATATCCCAACAAAGATGCACTAAAAAAGACCATTGTTCTACCTTTTTATCAACGACTGCTTTATTACGGCGTTGGTATTGCTGCTGCACTTTTGGCTTTTGTCTTGATTATCAAAAGTCCTGAAAATTATAACTTCTTGTCGGGTGATTCAAGCACTGCTATGGCATACAAGAATGAAAATAATTTGAACACAAATAAAAAAGATAAAAGCCCGAACCAAAAAAACAGTGATGTTCCGAAAGTGAAAGAGAAAGAAAGGCAAACGAGTGCTAAAAAAAATGGCAGCCTGTCAAAGAATGCAATAAAGGATAAATCGCCTCAAATTGAAGAGGCTGCTGCTGTTAATAGCTTTTCAAAAGAAAAAATAAAAAAACAAAGATCGGTTACAATCACTGAAAAACGTGCACAATTTGCGCATACATTGAAAGCAAAATCGGTTTTGGAAATCCATGAAATATCTGATGGAATACAACTGGAAACAAGAGATGCCATTGCCTATTACGAAGTTCGGAGTGATTTTGAGGAAGAGAGTAAGGAAGATGGGCAATCAATTTTTGAATTGATACAAGCATACGTTCAGAATGATGAGAGTCCGCTGCTCGAAAATGTGAGTCTTTGGAGTATTGCCGATCTTGGTGTGCAGGGCTTGAGCAGTTTGACATCAACAAATATCGATATACATCGAGAACGTATGGATTCCGGTGAAATAAAATATTCCCTAAACACAAGCGAGTTGTCCTTTTCGAGCACTTTTAGAAGTGAATAAGGTTTTTGCGTGTTAACGGGTGCTGATTTTTGGAATTTATAAAAAAAACACGACTTCTGTAACTATTCAAGCACAACATCGTTACAGGATAAAACAAACAAAACATAAACAGAAAGAGTAGGTCATATCTAAAATAAATTAAGATAGATAATGGGATGATTAAATTTTTAATCACTATTTTCGGTTTATGTACAAAATTTTATACAGATGAAAAAATATTATAGCACAATGGCAATCGCAATACTTCTGACATTGTTTAGTCAGCAAGTATTGGCACAAGAAAGTACTCAACCTGAGCGTTCATTCGTAGATGTTGAAGCGTTCACGGGAGTTGAAGTTGGAAATTTCTTTAAAGTAATACTAAGTCAAGGCGAAAGTTCAAGGGTTGAGATTAAGGCAGCAGCTAAGGATAAGGAAAACATTTCTTTTGACGTGTCTAACAATGTATTGATTATTAAAAATAAAGGCATTAAAGAACCGGATAACTTTGCGTTATACATTACGCTTAAAGAATTAAGTTTCTTAAAGGCATCGGGAGCATCTTTCATAAAAGGTAGTACAGCTTTCAAGGGAGATAAGCTACACATTGAGGGATCCGGAGCTTCTGAAATTGAGTTGGAGTTGCGCTATTCGGCAATCACCACTGAGGCTAGCGGAGCTACAAACATGACGCTTAAAGGCTGGGCAAACGAATTGAACGCTAACGTGAGTGGTGCGGCAAATTTTAAAGCTCCCTATTTGGAGGCTAACACGATAAATGTTGATGCAAGCGGAGCATCCAAGGCAATTTTGTTCAATGCCGAAAACTTTAGCAGCGAAGTTAGCGGAATGGCAACTGTCGTGAAGGGTGAAGAAGGTTTGGCAGGTTCAGAACAAGAAGATTATACGACTTCCGGTCAAGATGTGAAAGTGGTTGAAGACGGTAATAAAACAAAAGTGAAAATTGGTAACATGGATATCGAAATAATCGAAGGTGAAGAAACCGAGGTCTATGTTGGGAATTCTAAAATAAAAATTGATAAAGACGGAAATATCGATTTGGGTAAGAAGAAAAGGAAAAAGAAAAAAAGAAGCAATTTTAACGGACACTTTCGAGGTATTGACGTGGGGTATAATGGTATGTTATTTGAAAAAACAGACGACCTGAGATATAAAAGGTTTCATACAGGATTGGCATTAATCCCTCATAAAAGTCTTCAAGTCAATTTAAACTTGTTTGAGAAGAGTTATAACCTTATAGACAATAGGTTTGGGGTTGTAACAGGTGTAGGCTTAACATGGAATAATTATGTGTTTGCAGATGAGTCTGTTAGTTTTGATGAAAGTGGTGAATATTATACCACCAGTGAAACCGACCCTCATGCTTTAGATGTTGAATACAAAAAAAGTGAAATCGAAGTATTTAGCGGAACGATTCCTTTAATGTTGGAATTTCAAACCAATAAATACAACAAGAAAAACAGTTTTCACATCAGTGCCGGAGCACAATTTATTTACGAATTTAGAGTGAAGTCAGAGCTTGATTTTATATATAAAGGTAATCATTCTACCTCTGAACGAGAAGTGAATTTACGTGATAATAACGATCCTTACAGATTTGAGTTAGTAGCCAGAGTAGGGTGGGGGAGATTAAATCTATTTGGCACATATTCCTTAAACAGGTTGTTTGCTAATGTTGTACCTTTTACTGTTGGTATTACTGTGTGGAATTGGTAACAAAAACAGGATAAAAAAAACAGGCTGTCCGTTTTGTACGGACAGCCTGTTTTTTTTGTGTCGTCGTAAAATGACTTAGTTTGTAACAATCTCATAAGTGTCTGAAGCAATCACGAGTTCTTCATCCGTTGGGATTACAACAGCCGTTACTTTAGAGTTTTCTTTAGAAATTACAGCTTCTTTACCTCTAAGACCGTCATTGCGTTCATCGTCAAACTCAAGTCCCAAGTACTCAAATCCGTGAAGAACTTTGCTACGTGTTTCAACAGCATTTTCGCCAATACCTCCGGTCATAACAATGATGTCAACACCACCCATTGCAGCAGCATAAGCACCAATATATTTTTTGATTCGATAGTCGAACATATCAAGTGCTAATTGAGCGCGTTCGTTATTATTAGCGGCAGCGTCTTCCACTTCGCGCATATCCGAAGATACACCTGAAATACCAAGAACACCACTATGCTTATTGATGAGGGTGTTGGTAACACCGATCGAAAGTTCTTCTTTTTCAGCGATGGTTAGAAGAGCTCCCACGTCGAGGTCGCCACAACGAGTTCCCATCATAAGTCCTTCAATTGGAGTCATTCCCATTGAAGTATCGATTGACTTACCGCCATTTATGGCAGCAATTGAAGCACCGTTACCCAAATGGCAGGTGATAATTTTTGCTTTTTGATAGTCAACATTCAAAAATTCACAAGCACGTTTAGAAACATAGCGGTGCGAAGAACCATGGAAGCCGTAGCGACGAATACCATATTTCTTATACAAAGAATAAGGGATGCCGTACAAGTAAGATTTCTCCGGCATCGTTTGGTGGAAAGCTGTATCAAACACACCAACCATTGGTGTTTTTGGGAGCAGCTCTTGGCAGGCATAAATACCTTCAAGGTTTGGTGGGTTGTGGAGTGGAGCTAGAGAAATACACTCTTGAAGAGCGGCAATTACCTCATCTGTAATGGCTACCGATCCGTTGAATTTTTCTCCTGCGTGTACAACACGGTGACCAACAGCATCAATTTCGTTCAAATCCTTTACAGAACCATATTTTTCACTTACCAAAAGCCCTAGAACGTACTCAATACCTTGTTTGTGATCAAAAATTTCACCTTCTAAATTAGCAACAGCACCATCATTTCTTTTGTGCTTAATTGCAGAGCCTTTAAGTCCAATTTTCTCAACAAGACCTTTTGCAAGAACTTCCTGAGAAGGCATCTCAAAAAGTTGATATTTAATGGATGAACTACCACAGTTCAGTACAATAACTTTCATAATTTCAATTGTTAACGATGCTTATTTGTATTTAATTTCTGCACAAGTTACTGCTTGCTCAACAGCCTCATTTCCTTCATATTTATAAAAACCTAAAGACGTTTTTCGTCCAAGATGACCGGCTCTCACCATTCTTTTAATAATTGGGGATGGTTTGTATTTTTGATCGCCAAATTCGGTATACAAATTATCCATCCACTTTAGAACTTTGTCGATGCCAATACGGTCAGCCATTTCAAAAGGTCCAAACTGATGTCCTGAACCAATTTTCATTGTTTCATCAATATCACGAACAGAAGCAACCCCTTCCATAAGAATATGGCAAGCTTCATTTATAATTGGTACAGACATGCGTGTGCTGATGTTTCCCGGAGATTCATGAACATTGATTACTCGTTTTGCAATCATCTTGGCAAACTTTAAAACAAATTCGTGTGATGCATCATTTGTTTTTGCATGACGAACAACTTCAACAATCTTGACCTCATCAACAGGGTTCAGAAAATGAAGACCGACCACACGTTCAGGTTTTGACAGAACATTTGCCAGATCAGAAATTACAATTGTTGATGTGTTAGAAGTAATGATACAGTCTTCCGATACAACCTCTTCAACTCTACGGAATACTTCTCTGCGTAATTCAATGTTTGTGCCTGCTTTTTTTGAGTTGATGCTTTCAATGATAAGATCACAATCTTTAAGCGCGTTGTAGTCCGACGAACCATGAATTCGTGATAAGATTGCCTTTTTTTCACCATAGGTTAAACCCCATTTTGCAATTTTCTCATCAAGTTGAGTTGCAATCTTTTTCTCAATTCTTTTTACTTGCTCATCAGTAACATCAATGAATACAACATCAATACCATGCATACTGATCGTCCGAACAATTTCCTGCCCCATGGAACCGCAGCCGACAACTCCCACTCTTGAAAGTGCTCCCTTGCCGGATGCAACATTTTTGCTTAAAGCAAAATCTTCTAATCTGTCTGACATATTTATTTATAGTTTAATGTGAAAAATTCTATTTAAAACCTGTTTATAAAGTCGAACTTTATGAACAAGCTCTTTTCAATCGTGGCAAACACCCCAAAAATAATAATTCAAAAAGCGAAACGCTTTATTTGTTGATTTATATATTTGTCTATAAATCAATTTTTTATATTTGAGTTGGCTCGTTCCGATTTCTTCCACGAAAGTATAATTTTTATTTATACTGAGGGTGGTATTCGGGTGAAAATTACAGGTCAAACACACACTTTTATTGTCATCCAAGCAAAGAAATATGTTATTGATGTAAAAGCTTAATTTGTAACTTTGCCGACATTAGAAAAATGATGAAGGATTTCACAGATACACTGATACGTTACGATAGTACTTTGAGCGATTCTCATGAAAGGGAAGTGGCGATTGATTCCGGCATTTTTTCTTTGAAACCGACAATACATCAGCACGCAAGTGAAGGTTTTTTTCAAGAACACCCCATCGGGAAAGTTAGTAATACACCTAAAGCCCCCACTTCGTCGGCGTGGTTGATTGTGGTAATCACGGCAGGGTTTATACTTTTGGCATGGAGCAAGCATTTCCACAATAGTAGGCTTATGCAATATTTAACTGCGACATTTTCATCCAAACAACTTGATATTTTGGATCGTGATCGGAAAATTATGAGCGATCCCGTAAATATTATTCTGACCATTATCTACAACCTTTCTATTTCGGCGGTAATATGTTTGTATGTGAATGATGTTGTTATGCAGCAATCGGGGGAGAAGCTTTTGTTGGTAGGTTATTTGAAATCGTTGGGGCTGTTTGCTACCGTCTTTTTAGGGAAGTTTTTGCTGATCAATATCCTCTCAAATATCTTTAAAATAGATAATTATGCCTATTATCACAAAGCAAATAATGTTGTGTTCGGCATATTTACGGGACTCATGCTTTTAGTCCTTATTCCCATTTATTACTTCACGTTTAATCAAAATTTTATATGGATGATTTTTGTCCTAATTTTGATAATTCAAGTCCTGAAACTTATTCGACTTTTCCGAGTCGGAATTAGCGTTCGTAGATTTTCGATTATCTATTTATTTTTATATCTTTGCAGCCTTGAAATAATACCGCTATTAATTGCGGTAAAATTTATTTCGTTTTGATAATAACTGCTTAGTAAAGAATTTTTTAATCCTTGCTCAAGTAACAAAAACTTTAGCCTCTTGAAAGTAAAAAAAATACTTGTTTCGCAGCCACAGCCGGCAAATATGGAAAAGTCTCCGTATTCTGAATTAGCCGATAAATATGGCGTAGATATAGATTTCAGAAAATTTATTAAAGTTGAAGGTGTTCCTGCAAAAGATTTCAGGAAAGATAAAATCTCCATACCTGATCACACAGCCGTCATTCTTACAAGTCGTCAAGCTGTAGACCATTTTTTCAGAATTTGTAAAGAAATGCGTATTGAAGTTTCTGACACAATGAAATATTTTTGCATGTCAGAGTCAACAGCATATTATCTTCAGAAATATGTTCAGTACAGAAAGCGAAAGATTTTTCATGGAAAACAAAGCTTTGCGCATCTTATGGAAATCATAAAAAAGCATAAAGGTGAAAAGTTTTTGTTGCCATGTTCGGACATCCATAAGCAAAACTTTACGGATCATCTCGAAAAAGAAAAAATTGATTTTAATAAAGCGGTCATTTACAGGACACTTGCTAGCGATTTGTCAGATGTAGATATTAAGTCTTACGACCTGTTGGTGTTTTTCAGCCCTTCGGGAGTGAAATCGCTTTTCAAGAACTTTCCGGACTTTGAACAAGACGATGCTTTGATTGGAGCTTTTGGTCCTGCCACTGTTAAAGCGATCGAAGATTCAGGCTTAAACCTTAACATTAAAGCTCCAACAAAAAAATCGCCATCCATGACTATGGCTATTGAAGAGTTTTTGATTGCACAAAAGAAAAGCAGAAGGAAATAAACGACCGATAATATTTTATTGAAAAACCAGACACTCGTCTGGTTTTTTTTCGATCGTAAACATTTTATAATATGATGCCCGGGAAAAAAAAGTATAGCTTTGGAAAGGATGAAAAACTGACCAATCTTAGAGTTATTTCAAACCTTTTTCAAGACGGTACTCCTATTCGTTCGAAACATATTAAAATGTTGTGGCGTGAAAATACTGAAACCAACAACAAACAAGCCGTTCAAGTATTGGTAACAGCATCCAAAAAGACTTTTAGACATGCCGTAACAAGAAATCGGATCAAACGACTTCTCAGGGAAGTTTATCGGAACAATAAAATCCCCCTCTTGGAAGTTTTAATGAAGAAAGACATACAAATTAGTATCGCATTTATTTATATCGGTAAGAGTTTGCCAAAGTATCACGAACTGGAAAAGTCTTTTCTGGAGTGTAATAAAATTCTTTTAAATCAATTGGTAAACAAACAATAAAGCGGCACTGTTTTTTCGAAGTCTAAAACGCGAGACCAATCGAAAGAACCGTAACTGAAGCAATACTTTTGTTCACGTGAGTTTTTTATCTTTGATAAGTTAAAATTAAAAAATGATGATTAAATATATAAAAATTGTACTTACAATCAGTGTACTTGCTCTAAGCTATCAACAAGTATCTTCTCAAAACAACCAATTTGAAATCTCCAAGAATCTTGAAATATTTAACAGTCTCTACAAAGAGCTCAACACCCATTATGTTGACGAATTGCAAGCCGGAGAGTTGATGCAAACAGGTATCGATGCCATGTTGGAGTCCATTGATCCATACACGGTGTTCATTCCGGAGGCGAACATCGAAGATGTACGAATCATGTCTACCGGAGAATATGGAGGCATGGGGTCTTTAATTCAAAAACAAGGAGATTATGTAGTCATCACCGAGCCTTACAAAAATTCACCATCCGCAAAAGCAGGACTTATCGCCGGAGATAAAATTATTAGCATTGATGGAAAAAATGTTGTCGGCAAGTCATCCTCGGATGTAAGTGAATTGCTGAAAGGAGAAGCCGGAACCAGCTTAACTCTCGAAATTGAAAGGCAGTTTTCGGAAAAACGTGAAGAAATTACTATCAAACGTGAAAAAATTAAAATCCCTGATGTTCCGTATTATGGTGTTGTTGGTGATAATTTGGGATATATCATACTCAGCAGCTTTACGGAAACATCATCTGCCACTGTGCGTAAGGCTTTTAAAGATTTAAAGAAAAATAATAATATCCGTGGTCTTATCTTGGATTTGAGAAACAACGGTGGAGGTTTGTTGTCACAAGCCGTGGAAATTGTTAACCTTTTTGTGGGAAAAGGTGAATTGGTGGTTACCACAAAAGGAAAAATAGCCGAAAACAATAAACACTACAAAACAAAACGTTCACCTATCGACAAAGATATTCCTTTGGTTGTGTTGGTAAATAGTCAAAGTGCATCAGCATCAGAAATTGTTGCCGGTGCTATTCAAGATTTTGACCGAGGCATAATTCTAGGCAAAAGAACCTACGGTAAAGGTCTTGTTCAAAATATGATTCCTCTAAATTACAATACCCAAATGAAAATTACCATTGCCAAATATTATATCCCAAGCGGAAGATGTATTCAGGCTATTGATTATTCTCATAAAGACGAAAAAGGACGTTATAGTAAAATTCCGGATTCGCTCGTGAGTGAGTTTAAAACAAAAAATGGAAGAAAAGTATATGACGGAGGTGGCATTGCTCCTGATGTTAAAACGAAATATAAAGACCTTAATGAGATTACTATAAACCTGTATACTAAAAATATTATTTTTAATTATGCCAATAAATACTTCAATGAGCATGACAGTCTGGTATCGGCAAGCGAGTTTATGATAAGTGATTCTCTGTACAATGATTTTGTGGACTATGTCCGGGAGCAGAATTTTGAATATTTAACACAAACCGAAAGAAAACTTCAACTACTGAAAAGCACCTCCGAAAAAGATGCGTACTCAGAAGACCTTGAAAAGCTGTTTGTTGAAATGGAAAATAAGCTTAAAAAGGCAAAAGAAAATGATATCTTTAAACATAAAGAAGATATTAAAAACCTGTTAGTTAGTGAAATAGTAACCAGATATTATTATTTGGGAGGGCGAATAGAAGCTTCGTTGGTTACCGATCCGGACATCCAAGAAGCTATTGAGCTTATCAACAACGAAGAAAAGTATACATCAATTCTCCGATAAAAACTATAGGATGAATAGGTCGTTTACAATAAAAACTCAGAACTTGGTTCTGACAGGTATATTTCTCTTGTTGCTATCGTTACCAACGTCAAAGTTTGTAATGACCGTTTCTCAGCTGTGGATTGTGTTTTTTTGGATGCTTGATGGTGCTGTGCTTTCAATTCCGCAAAATCAATCAACACTTGAAAAACTTATCAAACGACCATTTATTTATGTCGGTGCTGTTTTGCAGAACTTTGGTCGTAAACTGATTCTTTTTTCAAAAAACAAATCGGCACTTTTACTTTCTTCAATTTTCGTACTTCACCTGATCGGACTTTTTGCAAGTGAAGATATGGATTATGCTTTGAAAGACATCCGTATCAAGCTGCCGATATTTTACCTTCCAATGGTTTTTTCTACCATTGGCACAATTAAAAATAAGCAATTTCATTGGTTATTCGGACTCTATATCGCCACACTTTTTACTTCTACAATAGTTGGGATATTTCAATACCAGTCGGTCGAAAATATTGATGGAAAAACATTATCTCCCTTTATCAATCATGTTCGTTTCAGTCTAAATGTTTTAATGGGCGTTTTTATAATAGCTCATTACCTTTTGAATATAAAACTCAAGAGTGGCTTTCGATTTGCATTGACACTGTTACTTGTATGGTTTATTATCTATTTGTTTTGGATGGAATCTGCAACAGGCATTGTTATTTCGATTGCGGGATTGTTTTTTATTGTATTCAGATATATAAGAACAAGTAAATCAGTTCTATTTAAAGTTGCAGTGATCGTTGTTGCATTAGGCATTCCGACTGTAATGATATGGCAGTTTTTTAGCTTTGTGGATGAACTCACAATTCCTGAACGGGTGAACCTGAATGAGCTTGATAAGTATACAAGCTTGGGAAATGAATATGAACACGACACCATTAGCTACGGGATTGAAGAAGGGCGTTACATCGGTTTGTATTTTTGCCGTGAAGAATTAGAATCTTCGTGGAATGCTCGCAGTGAAATTGATTACATGGGCAAGGACAAGAAAAATCAGTATGTAAGACATACACTTATCCGATATTTGAACTCTTTAAACCTTCGGAAGGATGCTGACGGAGTTGCGCAATTGAGCGATGAAGATGTGAAAAATATTGAACTTGGTTTTGCTAACAAAATATATGTCAATCCATACTCCTTAAAACGTCGATTTCATCGTATTGCCTATGGTTATGTCAAATACATGAAATATGGCGATGCCAACCGAAGTTCGATAACACAACGATTTGAATACTGGAAAACTTCTTTGGCAATTATCAAAGACAAACCGTGGTTTGGAACAGGCACCGGAGACAACCGAATAGCTTTCAAAAGAAAATATGAAGAAACCAACAGTTGCTTGGAAGAAGAATTTCGAAGACGATCGCACAACCAATTCCTTGCGATAACAATATCTTTTGGAATCGTTGGTCTTCTGTGGTTTGTATTTGCATTTTTCATCGGTGCGTATCTCAATGGAGCATACAAGCATTTTTTATTCAATATGTTTATGATCATATCCGTAGGATCTATGCTTTGGGAAGATTCATTGGAAACACAGGCAGGAGTGACTTTTACTATTTTCTTGTATTGCCTGTTGAGTTTCTCTTACAAGCCGAAAAGTTTTATACAGAATGATGTGTCCGAAAAATAAGCCGATACATTTTTTGTGTATCTTTACTCCTCGGCTATGAAAACAAAAAAAATATCCTTCGATTATGTCGAATATGATTATTCGGAGCTGAAAAAATCGGATCAGGAGTTGATTGATGAAGCACGTAAAGCCTGTGAAAAGGCTTATGCACCTTATTCTCAATTCAATGTTGGGGTTGCTCTTCGTATGGAAAATAATGAGATCATACGAGGTAATAATCAGGAAAATTGTGCCTACCCTTCCGGATTGTGTGCCGAACGTGTTGCCTTGTTTTGGGCATCGGCAAACTATCCAAACTTGAAAGTAAATGCAATGGCGATCACCGTGAAAACAAATCTTTTTGCTGTTGAAAGCCCTTTAAGTCCTTGCGGAAGTTGTCGGCAAGTGATGACGGAATACGAACAAAAGCAAGGAAAACATATTCGTATTTTGCTTGCTGATGACAATAAACGTGTTTGGGAAATTGAAAAAGCAACCGATTTGTTGCCTTTCTTTTTTCACGAAAACAAATTACAAAAATAATAACGACTTGATATGAAATATAAACCCTTCTTTCTGTTAGTTGCCATGTTCTTTTTTGCTTTTACCACCGACAAACCTGCGTATAAAATTTACAATACGAAGGGAAAAACCGTGAAATACAAAAAACTCATTAAAAAAGCTGCAAAAGCAGACATCATTTTTATTGGCGAATATCACAACAACCCGATAAACCATTGGTTGGAATATGAAATCACTAAGGATGTTTACAAGATAAAAAACGGGCAAGTTACGCTGGGTGCTGAGATGTTTGAGTCTGATAATCAATTGTTAATTGATGAATATTTTGCTGACCTTATCAGCAAAAAGAGTTTTGAAAAAGAATGTCGTTTGTGGTCTAATTATAAAACAGACTACCGGGTATTGTTGGAGTTTGCTAAGGATAGCGGCATCAACTTTATTGCTACCAATATTCCCAGACGCTATGCTTCGCTTGTTCACAAAAAAGGATTAGAAGCTCTCGATAAACTGAGCGACAAAGCAAAACAGCACATTGCTCCACTTCCTATTGCGTATGATTCGGAAGTAGCCTGTTATGCTAATATGCTCGAAATGATGGGAGGAAGCCAACATGCGAATCCGAATTTGCCAAAGGCTCAGGCTGTCAAAGATGCAACAATGGCATATTTTATTCATAAAAACTTTGAAAAAGGAAAAACCTTTATCCATTATAATGGTGCGTATCATTCGGACAACTACGAAGGCATTCTGTGGTATTTGAAAAAACTAAATCCGGAACTTGATATTTTAACCATCTCTGCTGTGGAAGTCGAAGACTTAAATGACGACAAACCGAACGAAGAAGAGATTCAAAAGGCTGATTTTGTGATTGTAACGCAAGAAAACCTCACAAAAACATATTAAGAGAAAGTGATCATATAATTTATGCCAAAATTCCAAAGAGTTACGGCACCTATTGCAAATAATTTGGAAAAATAGAAATTCCAATTAAGCTTTTCAACAAGCAGATAAAGAATCAAAGTGTTGATTCCCAATCCGATTAAGGAAAATAGGAAAAACAAAGAATATTCTTTTCCGATCTCCGGATTGTGACTTTCAAAAGTCCACAAGCGATTGAGTAGGTAATTGGAAGAAGCTGCTATTACGAAGCCGATCGCGTTTGAGAGGTATTTGTGTATCTTAAGCTTTTCTTTGGCGAGGAAAGTAAAACCAAAATCCACAAAAACACCGGAGAAACCTACAAGCCCAAACTTTATAAATTTCCTTAGTAATTCTTCTGTCATAAAATCAAACATTTGCATCGGCTGTTTAGTGTCTGTTCATTAAAGTTCTTTGTCTCTAAAGTTCGAGTTTGAACTCACACAGTCTGAAAAATGATCATTTACGATAATAAATGATCATTTTATTTTAACAGCACAAAGATATGATGAATTGTCATCAAAAAAACTTGCCTCGTGGCAAGAAATGAAAACTTTTATTTTTTGCAGAAACTATTTAAGAATAGCTTTCATATCATTTAAAAAAGAGGGGTTGGGAACTGTGTTTCCAAGCACCAACATTCTAAAATGCTCTGCTGAAATTTCTTCCGGATGAAGATTATAGTCGGTATTTGTGCCTATTTGCGTTAGTAAATTACCGGAAGTATCAAAGGTTCTTAAATCAGGATTGCCGTTAACTAATTTGGCTTTTTTATTGTTAGCATCGCCTTCCAATATCAAAAGTTCTTTAGTCATATAGCGGAAAAAGTCCCCTGATGAATAATCTGCATTTGCGTATAAAAGAATAACCGCATCTTCGGTCTGCCCGTTAAAATCAATTCTAATAAAGTGCTCTAAAATCGGTGCGTCAGGGTTGGTCATTTTCCTATTTGCTAAAGATCTTGGATATGCAATCGTGTTACATTTTGTAAAACCAAGAAGGGCGTACAATGCATCTCTTTTTGTTGGATTAGCTCTTGAATAAACGTGAAAAAGTTCATGTAAGAATAGTGGGGCAGCATTTGTGTTCTCTGCATCATTTGCGGTAAAAACGATGTAGTCGCTTCTGGTATAAGCCGCACCTCCTTCTTCCAAACCGGTACTTTTTACTATTTTAATTTCAGGCAAAACAAGATTTAAACCTAAGTCCTTTATTTTTGCTTCTGCAATTGCAATACTTGCTTTCAGGTTTGTTATTTCGGCAGCAGTCCATGCGTCGGCTTGTGCTTCTGCAAAGTTCAAATAATCGGCTTCTCCGATGGCATTCTTATTTTGGGTTTTGGCCTGTACATCAAAAATACTAAGCCCTTGTGTGTAAACATCAGAAGTGCCTAATAAGGTTTTTGATTTTTCTAATGAGGGAAAAACAACCTTTGTGTTGAGAAACGAAACTTCGTTTTCGGTAGTTGGCGGTGTAGGTGTTATACCTTTACTTTTCTTACATGATGTCGTTACAAATATGCTCAAAGCAATAATACCGAGCAATAAAATTGATTTCTTCATTCCTTTAATTGTTATGGTTTCTACTTTTCAAAACGCGAAAGTATCACTAAACTTATTGGAATTTGGTTCGAAGAAGTCCGAGTAGTTGTTATTCGGACTTTTTTGTTTGTAGGGCAAGAGGTTTCTTATTTGTGCTTTGGGTTACCAAAGTATGATTTCTGGTTCTTCCGTTTTAGAACACGAAAAAGTTAGAAATATTAATCCGATTAATAGCACCCTGTTTTTTATATTTTTTAATATCTATAAGTTTCTATACCCCCCAACATTTTACTGATTCTTATAATTTAATCACTATTATTGCAGCACCTTGCCTCTATGTTAAATCATCTCATATATTATTAGTAGTTTTTATTGAAAACAGTTTTCAAAGAAATTTAATATAGGTTGCGTCACAATTTCTTCATTCGATTCACCTATTTTTAAGAATACATCTTTATGGGAGTATTGATCAGCATCAATTGAAGTGACATCAACTGAGTTCAAACTCAGCGTTGATATAAACTTATTTGCGAGTGTATGACTAGTTATATTACCTCTTTTAATAACTAAAAATTTCGGATGGTTTTTAGATGAATCTATATTTAGAAGAGGGGAAGCTCGATTGTATTGTTGTGTATTAGAACCAAAAGCATTTACATAGAGATTTTTAGTTGGAATGTTGGCAACCCTTTCATTAATGTCATAAGCCTTAGTATCAATAACAACAATTCCTTTAATATCGGATAAACTCATTCCATTTTCATTCAAAAAATACTCATTTGTCCCGGTAAGAGCTACTAAGTGAGCTCCTGCACTATGACCTATTAAGCCTATTTTGTCAGCATCTCCTCCATAATTTCTCACATTGTTATGAACCCAACTAATAGCATCTGCAACATCTTTGTTGTGCGTTGGAAACTTCACTCTATTAGCATTGAGAGTGTCAGCAGGAAACGGACTTAACCTATAATTAATTGAAACAAAAATATAATCCTGACCTTGGAATAGCGATACCATATTTTCAGTCATAAAAGACTTATGATTATTTGGATTTGACCATTTCCCGCCATGGACGTAAATAACAACGGGTTTAAGATTCATTTGGTCAGTATAGTAGATATCTAAACTTAATAATTCATCGCTAACGCCAGCTATATTTTTATATTTTATAGTTTTTATCAGTTTTTTTTCTTGAAGATTCGTGTTCATTGGGGTGTCTTCTTTTGAACAGGAAAACAATATAAAGGCTATAGTTATGTAGATATTAATGTGTTTCATTTTTTTGACTTTAAGATTCCTTTTTACAATAAACCAATGGTTTATTGCTTTACGAAGCAAAGATAGTGGCTCAACATATTTCGGAAAGTTCAACTTATCCAATCGGTGTATCAGAATTTTGTTTTTTTATTTGGTACAAGTCCAAAGCGACAACTATTGCCATAAAACTCCAGACGGGAACAGACAGCTTGTCGGAGTTTAAGAAATTGTTCAGAATCCCATGTACGAAGTAAGAACCAACAGAAACCAATGATGACATGGCAAGCATTTTGGTCTCGCTATTTTCTGCTCTTCGATATACTCGAATGGCGTAATACACGAAAACAAAAACCATTATAAAGGTGGTCAGCATTCCGAATATTCCTGATTCAGCTAAAGGTCCGATAAACTCACTGTGGGCATTTCCTAAATCGCCGGCATTGGTAGAAATAATTGTTCGCTCCACCGATTTTTGGAAAGGAGCATATACAAATTGATAAGTTCCCGGTCCGTAGCCCCAAAATGGTCTTTCCTCAAACATTCTGAATGCACACGCCCATCGGTTCAATCGTTCTAAGTTTGAAGCATCCGAAGAAATATTGGACATGGATTGTATGTGCTCAACAAAGTTTTTTGACGAATCTTGCTTGTTGCGTTCTAAATAGTCAATAATCTCAAATTGAAAGGTATAGAACAGCCCTACAAAAATGACAACTATTGACAAGATATATCGGAATTTGATTCTTGATATAACAACTACGTAAATACCCAAAGCTGCCGCCGTACTTATCCACGCTGCCCTACTGTTTGAAAGAATCAAACCGATGAGCAATATGCTTAGTATTATTCCTGACGTAATTCGCAGTTGTTTTGTGTAACTTTTTTCAAATATAAACCCTACAAAAGGAGGAATAAAGAAAGCTATGGCTGCTCCATACGCTGTGTGATCATTATAAAATGGAGCCATTACCCAGTTGCTCTCCTGAAGACCGAATCCTGATTTTGCGTGGTTGATTGTTGTGTAAATAATTACGATCACTAACGAAATAGAATAAAGCAGTGGGAAATATTTAATGTTCTTTTGTTTCTTGAACAAGACTATTGTCATAAAAAACATTGGTACAATAAACCAAAGTCTTGACAACAAGAATTTGAACGAAACCAAAGGAATTTCACTTTTAATGGCGGACAGAAATATCCAAAGAAGGTTTATGATGATGGCTACAGATATGGGGTGATTTATAATGTCCTTATCATAATTTCGTTCTAGTAAAGATTTGAGAATAAATATAATAAGCAGCCCAAATAATAAAGGCTCTGTGGGGAGTGTAACCCCAACTCCCAACGATAAATCTTCTAAGTTTACGGAAAAAGGTGTGAGAAATACAATCAAAAACAGCAGCTTGTCGAGAGCAACAAAGTATAAGCCACCAACAATTAAAGACAATGGTAATATCAATGAATACATATACCACTCTTTGGTAATCAAAAAAGTATTGAAAACCAAAAATAGCGCACTGATGGTGTAAACGATTGCTAATTTGACTGTTTTACTCAATGTTTATCCTTTCTTTATGCAGTTTGCTTGTTTTTAATTCCTTCGATAATCATAATGCTTATAAGTGCAAGCAATAGACTTGCAATGATTGTATAGAATGCAACAAACAAACGTTTCGGTGAAGCTTTCTTGTCGGCTACATAAGGCTCTGATATCATATTGATATATGTGTAATTTCTGTTTGCATCCATTACCGCAATATTAAGTATATTGTACAAACTTTCACGAGCCTCCATTAAAGGCAAAATTTTTGAGTAGTTTGTGTAAAATTGAGCACCATGATCTTTAAGGTTTTTCTCTAATTTTTTGATCTTGGAATTATTGACTATGCGACCTGCACTACCATCTACACCACCAATCAGTCCTTTAGAAACAGCCTCAGTTTGTGCTTCATAGTTCAAAATACCGTATTGCTGCGAAATGCTTTGTAAGTCAAGCTCTAACTGTTTAATTTCTTGGTCATTTTTTTTCATTATGTACTTCGCATTTACCAGTACTTCGTCAAACTTCATTTTATGAATACGTCGTATCTTTTTGGTAACAAGATCCATTATTTTGTTCACCATTTCATAGGCTATTTGAGGGTCTTTATCCAATACTTGTATTTCAATAGCTTCGTATTCTGTTTTCTTGATTTTGATTCGTTCTGATAATTCCCATTCCATAGAACTTTTGAAATACTTATAATTCGAATCAAGTTCATAATGCTTGTCGAGTTTGAATATTGTAATTAGTGAATCGCGAATGTCCTGAGCTTGTAACCATTGAAGCATTTGTTCGGTTTCGCTTTCATCGGAATAGGGTGCGATATTTGAAGGGTAAAACAATGCTGTTGATTTGTATCTGGTTTCAAGCAGGAACGAGCCGGCAAAACCAACAATTCCGGCTACAACCGTGATAATCAATAAGTGCAGTTTCCACTTAACTAATACCTGTCCTAGTTTTACATTATCGAAGTAGTTTTCCATCTTTAGGTGTATGTCTTTTATTCGTTAATCTTTTTTATTTCTTTTTTCCATGCCTCAAATCGTTCGATAATTGCGAGTACAATCATGGCGAAAAGCATTGCAGAAAACGTTGTTGTTAATACAATCAGCCAAATTAAGGGATATGATTTCTTTTCTGCCGGTTTTGCATAGCTCACTACAAATTTCTGAGGTAATACCTCTGTTGCATCAACCTTAGCTTCATCATATTTTGATTTTAACAGGCTTAATTTTTCTGTTTCAAATTTCAAGGCATCACGAAGCATTACGTAGGTGCTGCCATATTTTGCCAAAATGTTTAATCGAGATTCAAGCTCACGAATGGATTGTTTGTTGCCATTTGCAATGCTCTCTGCTAACCGATTTGTTAACACTTCTGTTTGACTTTCATAATCAAGAATCCCTAATTTTCTTAGGCGTGTCAGCGAGTCTTCCAATTTTTGAACGTGTTTGACTCTGTTGAAATATTCCTTCTCAACAATTTTAAAGGCTTTTGATGCTCGTTCTTTTTGTATATAATTTTTTGTTGAATCGTACTGATTCGCTATAAAATTTGCAATTGATATTGATGAAGCAGAGGCTAAAATGATTATTGAAAAATTGAAAAGAAATCATAATTTTAGAGAATCTAATTTTAAAATTGTTACTAGTTATTAAAATTTAAAAGGGGGAAAATTTATTATGGAAGCAGAATTTGCAGGTAGAGCAATAATAAGAGAATATGAAGATGTTTTAGAAATTAAAATACCAGCAAAAAAGAGTATATTTATAACAATATTTATTTGTTTATGGTTAATTATGTGGGGAGTTGGTGAAAGTTTTGTAGGAGGCATGATTTTTTATAATCCTGATATAGATTCATTTGGCAAAATTTTTATGTCAGTATGGTTAGTTGGATGGACAATTGGGGGCTTATTTGCTTTTGGAATTTTAAATTGGCTTTTATTTGGGTATGAACTTATTACTGTTGAAAATGGTATTTTGAAAATTTCAAAAAAAATATGGTTTGTAAATTTAAAAAAAGAATATGAAATTAGAGAAATAAAAGATATATCTATAGTTC
>PDWJ01002163.1_pt1 | contig 23691 bp, 20 predicted proteins | sample 1430881 | NCBI WGS metagenome assembly PDWJ01 (sample SAMN01162460, study PRJNA174530) | Oral metagenome, whole genome shotgun sequencing project. | biome: Marine environment; feature: Marine mammal; material: Swab sample of the gingival sulcus; isolation source: swab sample of gingival sulcus... | reverse complement strand
GTTTCTAAACGAATATGAGGGGGCGCTGCAGTCGTACCAGGCGGCGTTGCGCTTGTTTTGGGCGGTGGGTTCCCGGCAGGGGGAAGCAAACACGAGACGAGCCATCGGCGAGGTGCAGGCTTCTCAGCGTGACAATGAGGGGGCGCTGCAGTCGTACCAGGCGGCGTTGCGCTTGTTTCGGGCGGTGGGAGCGCGGCGGGGGGAAGCAAACACGCTGCTGGTCATCGGCATGGTGCAGGCTTCTCAGCGTGACAATGAGGCGGCGCTGCAGTCGTACCAGGCGGCGTTGGCTTTGTTCCAGGCGGTGGGAGATCGGCTGGGGGAAGCAGACACGAGAAAGGCAAGAGGATTTTTGTATTATGATGCAGGCAGCCGTGAAGAAGGCCAACAGGAGTTGGCGCAAGCGTTAGATTTGTATGCACAGATTAATGATCATGTTGGGCTGTTCCAGGTAAATGTGGGGTTGGGTGTCCGTCTTTGTGAACAGGAAGCGTGGCAGGCCGCGGAACCTTTTATGGCGCAAGCTGTGCAGTTGGCTGCTGCCAGGAGTGATTTTTAGAGGGTCACGTTGGTATCAAGTTGGGTCCCTTCTGCAAGAGTTTTCTCTTTAGGCGGGTTGTCTTTTATTGCCAGGTATGAACATAGGATGAGAGGGGGGTGGTTCAATATTTAATGGAGGGTAGAATACCAGCTGAGGGTCACTTTTCATGGGAAAATTCAAAAATATTGATCGGCGTTTGCTCACCATCTTGTTGATTGTCTTTGTGCAGATGGTAGGGGCGGCGATGATCATGCCGATTTTGCCACTCTATGCCAAGAGTGAATTTAAGATGTCGCCTCCAATTATCACGATGCTGGTGACTGCTTTTTTTGCGGCGCAGTTTGTGGCCGGTCCCTACCTGGGCCGCTTTTCAGACAAATATGGGCGGGTACCGGTGCTGATCGTGAGCCAGATAGGAACGGCCGTTTCTTTTGTCATGTTAGGCGCCGCCCCAGGTGTGTGGATGCTCTTCTTCGCCAGAATCCTGGATGGTATCACCGGCGGCAATATCATCGTGGCTCAAGCATACATCACAGATATCACCCCCCGTGAAAAGCGGACTGAATCGTTGGGATATGTTTTTGCCGTTTTTGGTTTAGGCTTCATCATTGGTCCCGCCTTAGGGGCGACGTTATCTGCCGCTTTTGGCACGCGGTTTCCCTATTACTTAGCTGCTGCTGCCGCCCTGTTGGTGGTGGTTCTCACCTGGCTTACTTTAGATGAAACGTTATCTCCAGAACAGCGGATGGCGAACCGCAATTTTAAAAAAGAGAGCATCGGTCTGGTACAAATTTTCCGCAATTCATCATTGATGCTGATTTTGATCATCGTGTTTATTGGGCAATTTGGCATGGGGCTACTGCAAGCGACATTTGCTTTATTTGGCGAGGAAGTTTTGTTTGCAGATTTTAGCCTGCAAATGGCCACGATTGGCGTGGGCGTCATGTTGACGATTGTCGGGGTGGGGCAGTTTATCACACAGGCGGCTTTGCTGCCACGAGCCTTAAAGTTGTTGGATGAAGCGTGGCTGGTGGTCATTGGCCTGTCTATTCGGACGTTGGGGCTTTTGGGATTTTCCTTGTTTGCTGTGCCTATTGTTGGTGCCTTCTCTGCCTTGTTTTTTGCGATGGGGGTTGGCTTGATGATGCCCCCCTTACAATCCCTTTCGACAAACACGGTGGCAGATGAACTGCGGGGCGGAGTGTTAGGCGTCTACCAATCGACTATCAGCCTCTCCACCATAGCCAGTACGTTTATTGCTGGCACCATTTATCTCTGGGATCCGACGTACCCATTCTTTGTGGGGGCGTTCTTGTCGTTTGTGGTGCTGGGTCCTGCACTTTTGCTGGTAAGGCGGACTGGTGCTGGTCGAAAACATGCGTCAAAGGAAACGGCCGTTTTCCCCTAGCCTTTCCCGTCATTTTAGTGCATCATAGGGGGTGTATCATTCCTTCTGAACTGAATATTTTCACAACAAATTTACGGAGGCCGTATATGGATTACAAAACTCTCGATTTAACTGAGCAATTTGTGGAGTTAATCCGTCGGGCGGCGACTCAACTGCCCACCGACATGCGCCAGAGTTTGCAGACTGCCAAAGGGAACGAGGAACCCGGCTCTGCTGCTGAAGGTGCTTTGGATACCATTTTGCTAAACATTGACATTGCTGAGCAAAACAGTACCCCGATTTGCCAGGATACGGGTACACCTATCTTTGAAGTGAAATATCCTGTTGGTGTTTCCACGCGCAAGTTGGCTGATCAAATACGAGCCGCGGCCGCTGTTGCCACAGAAAACAACTATCTGCGCCCTAACGCGGTAGATAGCATTACCGGCCAGAACAGTGGCAACAACAGTGGCGAAGATTTTCCCACCATGCACTTCCATGAATGGGATGAAGATGCCATCCACGTTGACCTGCTGCTCAAAGGTGGCGGCTGCGAAAACGTGTCTACCCAGTATAAACTGCCTGATGGCGGTTTGGGTGCTGGCCGTGATTTGGAAGGCGTGCGCCGTGTTGTTCTAGATGCCGTTTACCAGGCGCAAGGGCGCGGCTGCGGGCCGGCAGTGTTGGGCGTAGCCATTGGCGGCGACCGCGGTTCGGGCTACCTCAAGTCCAAACAGCAGCTTTTCCGCCAACTGGACGACACGAATCCTGATTCGCGTTTAGCAGAACTGGAAGATCGCATCATGGAAGAGGTTAACCAAATGGGCATTGGCCCCATGGGTTTTGGTGGTAACACGACAGCGTTGGGCGTCAAAATTGCGGCGCAGCATCGGTTGCCAGCCAGCTATTTTGTGTCTGTGGCCTACATGTGCTGGGCCAATCGTCGCGCCAGCATGCATGCGCAGCTTGGCGGCCAAGAAGTGGAGGTGAGCTATGCCTAAATTAACAACCCCAATTTCTGATGAGGACATTCGCAGTTTAAAGGCGGGTGATACAGTTTACTTGAACGGCATCATCGTCACCGGACGTGATGCAGCGCACAAATTCATGATTGAACATTTCATCAAGAGTCCTGTGTCGCCAGAAGAACAAGAGCTGCATGATAAACTGAAAGAACTGCTGGATGGTGGTGTGATTTACCATTGCGGCCCTGTGGTCAAAACCTATGACGATGGTTCTTACGCCTTTGTGGCTGCTGGCCCCACCACGAGCATTCGTGAGGAAGTGTATCAAGCGGATGTGATCAACCATTTCAATTTGAAAGGGGTCATTGGCAAAGGGGGGATGGCTGAAAATACGCTCAAAGCGTGTGCAGAGCAGCCAGCCGTTTACCTGCACGCTATCGGCGGCGCAGCCAGTTATATTGCCCAATCGGTGAAGGAAGTGATTGGCGTGTACAAGCTGGAGTTTGGGGTGCCAGAAGCGATGTGGGTTATTCGCGTGGAAGATTTCCCCGTGGTTGTGACGATGGACAGTCATGGTCAAAGCCTGCATACGACGATTCAAGCTCAATCTAAGGAAGTTTTTGCCGGATTGATTGGCTAAAATTTTTGCAACGATTAGGAAACGGGGGGTGAGAATGAAAATACCCCCCTTTACGTTTCTGCTTTCACCTATCTGGAGACAAACCTTTTGAAAATTATTGTGGTGATTCCAACCTATAATGAGGCAGATAATTTGCCTAAGATGTCTGAGGCGTTGTTTAAGCTGCCATTTGCAGACTTGCACCTGATTGTGGTCGATGATCATTCTCCTGATGGCACCGGGGCTGTGGCAGATGAATTAGCTAAGATGCATAACGGCCGTTTCACCGTCATTCATCGTGAGGGCAAGCAAGGGTTGGGGACAGCTTACGCGCGAGGTTTTCAAGTTGCACTGGATCAGGGGGCTGACGTGATCGTGCAAATGGATGCAGATTTTTCCCATTCTCCAGACTATATTCCCCAAATGGTAGCAAGCTTACAACAATACGATGTGGTTGTAGGCTCTCGTTGGGTAGAAGGCGGGAGCGTTGATGAGGATTGGTCCTGGTGGCGTTATGCCTTGTCTTGGGGTGCCAATCAAATGTATTCGCGGGTCATCCTGGGCATACAGGCTCAAGATGCAACCGCAGGATTCAAAGCCTTTCGCCGTAACGTGCTTGAGACAATTGAATTAGACCAGGTTATCAGCAATGGGTATGTGTTTCAGGTTGAAATTGCGTACCTCTGCCAAAAAATGGGATTTAACGTGTTAGAAATGCCCATCTACTTTGAAGATCGCCGCATTGGCCAAAGCAAAATGGATGTGCCCGTCAAAGTAGAGGCGGTGTGGCGCGTGTGGCAGATTCGCTGGCGTTACCGCAAATTGAAAAGTTGTAAGGCTTGATGACACGGTTTGCTCTAATTGGGGGAGGTTAATACGGCGACCAGCAGGGTCAGTGCCGTCGTTAAATCATTTTGTCCAGTTTTAACTTGAACATCGACCTTGAGCAGATGTTTATAGATTTGTTCCAGCTGCGGTAACGAGAACTGTTGACTTTGTTGGTACAATTTGCCAGCGACAAAGCTGTGTATGTGCAATTGCTTGCTAATCGCTGGGGGACGGTGCCCCTCTTGTGCTGCTTCCTTCACCTGAATGAGTAGCCTAAACTGGCGCACAAACATTGAAAACAGATAAAAGGGATCTGTGCCTTCACTGAACTTCTTTTGCAGCAGTTGCGCGGCTTTTTTCTCATTGCGATTACCCAAGGCATCAACCAAATCAAAAATACTGGCTTCGGCCAGGTAGGGCGAGAGCCGTTCTACGTCAGCTGGCAAAATTTCAGCTTCACCCTTGTAGATAATCAATTTTTCTAGTTCGTTGTCTAGCAAAGGCAGGTTGCTGCCGATATTGGTGGCCAGCATGTGGACTGCACGAGGTGAGATTTTGCCCTCTTTTTCTGCTGCCCGTTTTTGCACCCATTTTTCTAAATCGCGTCCTTCTGGCTGCGGAAATTCCTTGACATAACCATTCTCGCTGCTGTGGGCAAGTTTGATGAGCAAGTTTGTTGCTGATACTTTCTTGGGTTCCAAGAAGACGAGCCGGGTCGATTCAGGCATGTGGGGCAAGTAATCTGCTGCGGTTTCCAGATATGCTTTGTCCACTTTATTGTGGCTGAGAAGCCCTGCCACAATCACCAGACGCACAGGTGCTAAGAAAGGCATGGCATCACAAGCCTGGCTGAGATCGCGGAAGCTGACATACCCGGCAAAGCGGGTGGTATTCAAATCCAACAGGCCAGGATCGCCCAGCCTGGCGGTTAGTTTAGCCAGAGATTCTTTTTGAGAATGGGTGTCCTCGCCGTGAAAGATGTAGAACATGAGATTAGGTGCGCATCCATAAATAAGTGATGGAATTGATGGAGGCGTTTCAAGTGACCTTTCCCCCTGAAAAATGGGGAGTAATTTTTAGACGGCCACGATGCCGAATGGGTTGTTAACCTCTGGTGCGGATTTCGTAGGCGGTGGTGGGCAGATTTTTATTCCCTCCGGTTAGCAGCATCTGAAACAGGCGAGTAATGAGGGAGGGGTTGATTTTACGAATGCTGGTTAGCTGCAAGTCGCCTAAATTGCCTTCGACGGTGTATTGAGCTTGCAGGTAGGTACCGATGGGGCGGGAGATGATGAGCGCAAACACCACAGCCAAAATGGCCATGGGCAGCCCATTGATTAAAACGGACCAATTCATACTTGAACGGCGCTGCCGTTTTAGCTCTGTGGCAAAGGAGGCTTGCGCAGCCAGGGTTGCCAGCGTGGCTGTTGTGAGCAAGACTGTGCCGCAGTTCGGATGCACTGCCAGCGCATGTTCACCATTTTTCATGCGTTTGTACGCTTCTTTAACGGCTTGATGAACGGCTTCTTCGGATATGTTTCCGTAGATATTGAGGTGGAATCCGCGATGATCAGAATTGCCTTGGGCGCTAAAGTTTTTATGATTTTCGGAGAGAACGTGAATTGTGGCATGTTCAAGGCCATGATTTCTTCTAATTCGGCTTAAGGTTTGTGCTAGCATGAGTGCCTCCATGAATTGGGTAGGGTATTTATAACATGTAAAGGGGTTTGGGGGCAAAAGTGTGGTAGGGCGCAGACCTGGTGCGCTCAGGGTGGCGCAGGCGTGAGGGGGAGCCTCAGTCTGTTGTCTGGCTGGCTGAGCCGGTGGGCAAGCCTAAATCGGGCATAGGTTTATTGTATTCCAGGGCTTTTAAGGCAGCGGTGACAGCTTGCCGTTCATCCCACGGGTATTCAATGGTGCCAAAGCACATGGATTGTTCATGGCCTTTGCCGCAAAGCATCACGATGTCCCGTTTTTGGGCGATGCTTAGGGCGAAGTAGATCGCTTTGCCCCGGTCTGGGATGCGCCAAAAGCTTTTGCCTTCTATGCCGCCTTTGTTTTTACAACTGGCGGCCATGGTTTCTAAAATGTCATCGAGTGATTCTGTGCGCGGATCTTCGGCGGTGAGGATGGTGAAATCGGCATCACGCGCTGAGATTTCTGCCATGAGGCGGCGTTTGGCAGCGTCTCGTTTGCCAGCGCTGCCAAACACGGTAATGACCCGACCGTTATGCTCGTGGACCATTTTGCGCCCGGCGTCGATGGCTTTTTGCAGGGAATTGGGGGTATGGGCGAAGTCGATGACGACAATGTAGTCGTGCCAGCCGGTGACGCGCTCCATGCGCCCATGCACATTGAAAATGGTTTTGAGGTTTTCCTGGATGGCTTCGGGGGAGAGTTTCAGGATCCGGGCTACAGCGACGGTTGCCAAAATGTTGTAGAGATTGAATTCGCCCAGCAGATGGCTGAATCCTGGCACCATGAACTCGATTTTTTCTGGTTGTGCTTTGCCGTGGAACAAACCCAGTGGCTCAGAAAAGTGCAGATCGAACCAGGTTTTGTCTTTCGTGTAGGCAATGTTATCTGCTGTCACATCTGCTTTTTTCTCCAGGCCATAGGATACTTGACGAGGGGCGCCGATGTCGAGCAGTTTGCTGTAGGAGCTGTCGTCGATGTTGAGAACGGCCGTTTTTGTCAAACCTTGCTTGCTTTTGTTCTCGGTGGGCCATGCCCAGGCGGCGTTGTTGAGAGTGTGGAAAAGACGCGCTTTGGCTGCTACGTAATTTTCGTGGGAGCCGTGATAGTCGAGATGTTCATGGGTGATGTTGGTGACGACAGCGATGTCGTAATCAATGGCAGAAACGCGATGTTGGGCTAATCCATGGGAGGTGGATTCTAAAATGCAGTGGGTGAGCCCGGCATCAACCATGCGGCGTAGATGGCGCTGCACCACAGGTGCTTCGGGCGTGGTGACATGTAGAGCCAGCGGCTCCTCTTTGTCTCCGATGATGGCTTTAATGGTACTGAGCAAGCCAACTTTGAGACCTGATTTGTGCAAAACGTGATGCAGAATATTGCAGGTTGTTGTTTTGCCATCGGTGCCTGTGATGCCGATCATCACCAGCTGTCGGCTGGGAAAGCCTTCCCAAGCGGCGGCCAGCCAGGCTAATGATTCTGCGGTGTCTGGCACTTGCCAGTAGATGACATGGTCTGGCAGTGTCAGGTTGAGTGCTGACAACGGCCGTTGTGCCAGGATCATGGTGGCGCCTAAATCGACAGCGGTGCCGATGTAAGGATGGCCGTCGCTTGTTTCTCGCACTCGAGCCACAAAGCAAGCCCCGGGAATGATTTCGCTGGTTTTTTCGGTGAATTTGGTAATGGTCAGGTCGGGGCCTTCGTAATGAGGGGGGTGGGGGTGGTTGGTGCCGGAAACGGCCGTTTGCCAATCAGCTAAAAGTTGTTTTAGTTGTCGCGTCTTTTCACAGTTGATTTGTTCAGACATAAGTCACATTTTACAATTGATATGTTGGATGTCCATAATTTACGTGAGGTGCTTAGGAACGGTATCGTTTCTTGAAACGGACGATGCAGTTCTGTGTTTTATGTTGTCACTCTTTATGCAGTTAACGGGAATGTAGACGTGTGTCTCATTTTTCGTTTTTAATTTGTTGGTTATCCACGTTAGGTTGACAGAAATAGTAAGCTGTTTAGAATCCGTTGTCGATTCAATAAAAATTTGATTGTATTGGATTATCGTTCCAATACGATAGACTTACCATTGGGATTTTATCTTCATGTCTTCAGAAATTGAAATTGCTAACCAGCCTGCCGAGCATGAGCCAGAGAATGATCGTGAACAGAATCAGCCAGAAGCGACTGAACCCGTAGAGCCTACAGTGTTACCGGAAAATGAGCAAGTGCAGGCGCATCCTGAACCCATGCTCTTGACCTCGGGGGAGCCGGCTGCATCGCTGGCTGCTGATGGGGCAGAACTGCCTCAAGAGGATTTGGGGGAGGCGTCCCGTTCTGAAGAAGAGGCTGAGGATGATGGTTGGAAAGCGTGGATGGAATCGGCTCCTGAAGAAGATGACGATACAGTGCCAGCTGCTGCGCAGCCAAAACCTGAGAAAAAGAGAAAGCCCCGACGAGATAAACTGAGTGTTCAGGATGTGATCACTTATTTTGCTCCGTGTGGACGTTGTGGTTCTTTTCTCTCCAGTTATCGGGCTGCTTATGGACAGGATGATTTGGAAACGGCCGTTTATGAATCCAAGAGCGGCTGGTTGAATCTGACTTGGGGCATACAGACGCAAGATTTGATCCTGAAATCTTTTGGCAGTCGTATCGAAACCAGCGATCTCTATTTTGATGGCTGCTGCTCAGAGTGTCGCCGGGTGTTTATCTATAAAGGATCCCGCAGCGAGAGGAAACCGCCCACGTTTCGGATTGAAATTAAGCCCCGCAGAAGACAATAGCCTCTATGGCTTGTGCTGTGATGTCCACAACCTCAGCCGCTCCGCTTAATGGTTTTTAATTGGTGCCTGCGCCCTTGTTTCTCCGCTGCCTGGCTGCTTCAAACAGGATGACTGCAGCGGCGGTGGCGGCGTTGAGGGATTCTGTGTTATGGTGCATGGGGATGGTTAAACGGCCGTTTGCTATCTGCCTTGCTTCGGTTCCCACCCCTCTGGCTTCATTCCCAATAATCACGGCTGACGCCCCTGTCCAGTCGAGATGGGTGTAATCCCTGGCTTCAGAAACGGCCGTTACCCAAACAGACATCCCCTGTGTGATATTTTTGATTTCTTCCCAGGCCAATTCATGCACCGGTAAGCGCACATGAGCCCCCATACTGCCGCGCAGCACCTTGGGGTTATATGCATCGACACAGCCGGGAGCTAACAACACCCCGTCCGTGCCCGCGGCCGCAGCTGCACGCAGCATTGTCCCCAGGTTACCAGGTGTGTTGACCCCATCCAGAATAAGCAAAAATGTCGGGGTTTGAGGCAAAGAAAGCGGCGCGATATGACCGATGGCGAGTACGCCAGGCGGGGTTTCTGTATCACTCATGGTGCGCATCACCTCGCCAGTGACGACCTGTACGGGGGCTTGAACTTGTTGTAAAATATCTTGATTATCCGCTTGTTTTTGCCAGGCTTCTGTGACAAACACAAGCTGCATCAGGTGAGCTTGCTTGATCAATTCGTGGAGCCAGCGTGTGCCTTCAACGACAAATGCGGCCTCACGATGACGAAATCTTTTTTCTGCCTGCAAGCGACGCACGAATTTTACTTTTGGGTTTTGTATACTCGTTATCATGATATAAATATTGTATCTTTATTTGGCCTTGAGGGTTAATGATAATTAATTGCTGAAATAAGAAAATGCAGGGAAGATCTGTTAGATTTTGCCATGTGATGATGGACATTTGAGAAAACCTGACAAGTTTAGCCCAGTCTGGCAAAAAATCATTGCCAAGTTATGATGTTGAGTGTGCCGGACTGTTTAACTGTTGCGATTGACGGAATAAAGTAGTGGGCAGTGACAAATCGCAATGTTGGGCAGGCAGTTATTTGATTTTATGCAAGGTGAACTATGAAGCAAGCGAAAGGTTTATACAAAATCAGCCGTCCACTCTCCACATTGTCTGGTGCTTTATCTGTGGTTTTAGGTGGTTATGTTGCGGGCACTGGTGGATGGGGCAAGATTCTTTTGGCGGCATTTGTGACCATTCTTAGCTCTTCTTCGGCGAATGCGTGGAACGATTATTTAGATATTGAAATAGATAAAATCAACCAACCCAAACGGCCGTTACCATCTGGCATGGTCACTCCCAAAGTGGTTGTCATATTTGCGGTTGTGATGGCTCTGTTGTCTGTTGTCCTGGCGGCATTTATAAGCCTACCGGCGTTTATCATTGTGGTTGCCTCGAACGTCATCCTGTTTTTATATTCATGGAAGTTAAAAAGTACCGTTTTGTTGGGGAATTTAACCGTGGCTCTCATTTCTGCGATAAGTGTGATGTATGGCGGAGTGGCGGCTGGCTATGTCCAACCCACCATGTGGTTGGCTGTGATCATCTTTGTGGCGATTCTTGGGCGAGAAATCTTAAAGACCATGGCTGATTACGAAGGGGATTTGCGCCAAAAATGCCACACTATTTCCACCGTTTGGGGGCGTCGGCCAGCAAGGATATTATTTTATGTATTAGCCCTATCCACCATTGGTTTGATGCTGCTGCCCTACCTCTTCAACGTCTATGCTCCCATTTATGCTTATGTGGTGATTCTTGGCGTATATCCGGTAATTTTGTATATTTTAGTGAAGGTTTCGCGGGAACGAACTGGCCCTCAATTAGAGCGTTTGAGCCAGATCATGAAATATGATTTCATCGTGTGGTTCCTGGCAGTGGTATTGGGAACGCAGTTCCTGTAGGGCAGTTCATAAGCACGGCCGATGAAACAAAATACAGAATTATTGCCTTGTTAGTTTCAAGGAAGGGTAAGGAGAAACCATGGCATTGCATCACTTAGCTGGAAAACCGGCACCTCCCGAACTTTTGGAAAATATTCCGCGTCTAGTTTCTGCATATTACACGCATATTCCAGATGAGGATAACCCGGCAGAATGTGTGGCTTTTGGCACTTCTGGTCATCGGGGGAGTTCGCTTAATAACAAATTTACTGAAAGCCATATTTTGGCGATTTGTCAGGCGATTGTGGAGTATCGTCGTGTGCATGGCATTGACGGCCCCCTTTATGTGGGGATGGATACGCATGCGTTATCGGAACCAGCTCTGGTAACGGCCGTTGAGGTGTTTGCTGGTAACGGCGTTGATATTTTCATCCAGGCGGGCTTTGGTTACACGCCCACTCCCGTCATTAGCCATGCCATCCTCACCCACAACAGCTTGGGCAAAGGAGGCACAGCCGATGGTGTCGTGATCACGCCATCACACAATCCTCCCTATGATGGCGGCTTTAAATACAACCCACCCAGCGCTGGCCCTGCCGACACCCAAACGACAAGGGCTGTTCAAGATCGAGCCAATGAAATTTTGCGAGATGGCTTAAAAGACGTGAAACGAATGCCATTTGAATTGGCGCTGAAGGCGGCCACCACTCATGAATATGATTACCTGACACCCTACATTACAGATTTAAGCAGCGTCCTCAATATGGAGGTCATTGCCCAAGCTGGGTTAAAAATTGGCGTTGATCCCATGGGGGGAGCCGGGGTTGCTTACTGGGAACCGATAGCTGAGAAGTATGGTCTCGATCTCGAAATTGTCAATACGGCAATCGACCCAACCTTCCGCTTTATGACGGTAGATAAGGATGGCAAGATACGCATGGATTGCTCATCGCCTTATGCGATGGCCAGCTTGATCAAGCTAAAAGATGAGTTCGACATCGCCTTTGGCAATGATCCTGATTATGATCGGCATGGCATTGTCACGAAAAGTGCCGGTTTGATGAACCCTAATCATTATTTGGCGGTAGCCATTCATTATCTTTTCCAGCACCGTCCCGGTTGGCACCCAGAAGCCGCCATTGGTAAAACGCTGGTGTCTAGCTCCATGATTGATCGGGTAGCAGCTAGTTTAGGGCGACCCCTTTCCGAGGTTCCTGTGGGCTTCAAGTATTTTGTGGATGGCTTATTGGATGGCTCTTATGGTTTCGGCGGTGAAGAAAGCGCGGGCGCATCTTTCCTGCGCAAAGAGGGCACCGTGTGGACTACGGACAAGGATGGCATCATCCTGGATTTACTGGCAGCAGAGATAACGGCCGTTACCGGCAAAGATCCTGGTGACCATTACAAGGCCTTAACTGCCCAGTTTGGCACCCCTGTTTATGAGCGTCGTGACGCGCCAGCAAACCTGGCGCAAAAGAAAGCGCTCTCAAACCTCTCTCCTGACATGGTGGAAGCAGCTAACCTGGCAGGTGAAGCCATTACGGCTAAACTGACAACGGCACCAGGCAACAACGCCCCCATTGGCGGCCTCAAAGTCGTCACCGAAAATGGGTGGTTTGCGGCACGTCCGTCAGGCACTGAAGAAATCTATAAAATTTACGCAGAGAGTTTCAAGGGGACAGACCACCTGAAGCAAATTCAAACAGAAGCACAGGAAATCGTGCAATCTGCTTTCCACAAGGCGGGACTATAATCAGATTTGACGAAGGACGCAGAACCAATCTGGCGGCATGCGCCAGACAACTCCTTCGACACGCCTGACATCAAGATAAACTCTGGCATTAAAATGGGGCATCTCTTGTCAACGAGGTGTGCCACTCCGTCAGCCAATCCATGCACGCTTGAAAACGGTTGGATGGAAGCTGTTTGTAGCCTGTCACCTCGAATTTTCTGTATAACTCGCCATAGACTGCACCAAACTCGTTTCTTTCAGTTTGCTGTCCCCAAGCAATGGCCACGGCTTTGACTGCCTGACTGATTTGACTAGCCTGGGCGGGAGTGACTAAGCGACCTGGGTCGCCTAATGTCGATTCGATTTCTTCAAGACGCTGCTCATGGTCAGTTAAGCGCACTTCATTGTTTTCGAGCCGCGCCTCAATCAGGATTTGATTCCTGGCCAGCTTCACCAGAGCTAGAGCCAATTGATACGCTTCTAATGTGTCTGCACTGGCGCTCTGTAATAAGTCATCGAAGGATGGATCAGCAGTAAGGTGGCCCTCTTGAAACGCTTTGGCCAACACTTTGTAACAATTCTCTTGATAATGGATAAGGCGCTCTCGCAGCTCAGACTTCACCCTGTTGGCGTTTATTCCAAACAAAAAGCCGCTAATGTAATCGAGAGGTAAGCAAAAATGGTTAGGATTCCCGCGCTTTTCGCCTTTTGTGGGTGTTACACCCACAAATTCAACGTACTGTGATAGAACAGGATCGCGGTTAATCCTTTGTCTTTGGCCAGACCAATCAACGCCCAGGTTCTTACAAATGGGACGAATGGGGATATAAACCTGTTGGGTATTGTTCACTACCACCACAACGGCCGTTATCTCATCCCCATAAAACTCAACCTCTTTCTGCTCAACTGGTACTAATGCTGTCTCTTTATTGCTCATAAGATTGCCTCACTACAATGATAAGATATTGCTCCAAATCAGCAAGAAGCTGGTGACGCTTTGCACAAATAGTTCTGGAAACAATTGTGTATTTTTCCTAAACGCCAGGGGTTGACGCCGCCTACTCAAACTGGTAACATGCGCGTCATGAACAAGTTTTTTAGCTTTTACTTCTTTTTTAGCAAGCAATCCACGCCGCAGTTGGCTGAGGAGACTTACTTGCGCTGAGTAAAAGCAGACAGCAAGACCAGGCTCAACAAGACGCGGCTCCGCAAAGTCGCGTTTTTTTTTGTCTGGTGTATGAAGCAGACCAGGGACGAAGGACGAATGCTTCTGTCATTGGTCATATTTGGAGAAAAGTATGAATAGTAACGGCCGTTTCCCACAAAATTTAAAAGTGTGTCGCGGGGTACGAGGGGCCACCACCGTCGCTAATAACGAACCAGACGCGATTTACACCGCCACACGCGAACTGCTTTACACCATGGTACGCCACAATAACATCAATCCTGAAGATGTGGCTAGTGCTTATTTCACGACCACCACAGACATCAACGCGGCTTACCCAGCCACCGCCGCCCGGCAGTTAGGCTGGCTCGATGTGCCGCTGCTCTGTGGCCATGAAATGGATGTGCCTAACAGCCTCCCTCGCTGCGTTCGCATTTTGCTCCATTGGAACACCAGCAAGAGCCAGCAAGAGATCACCCATGTTTACCTGCACGAAGCCCACACCCTTCGCCCAGATCAAGAAACCATCCCCCCCATTCCAGCCGAGGAAATTGAGATGGTGATGGCGCAAGCGAAAGCTTGACGTCTCATTTAGATAATTTTAGAGAGGAACAGAAATCATGATAGTTGTAATGAAGCCCGCCGCTACAGAAGAACATGTGCAAGCGATTGTTGGGCGTGTACGTGAAGAAGGATGCAAAACCCATGTCATCGTTGGTGCTGATCAGACCGTTATTGGTGTGATCGGCGATGGGACTGCCATTGATATTCGCCAGATTGGGCGCATGATTGGGGTGGCAGAAGTTGTGCCCATCTCCAAGCCCTACAAAGGTGCCAGCCGCCAATTCAAGCCCGAAGACACCATCATTCAGGTTGGTGATGTGACCATTGGGGGGAATGATTTAGTGGTGATGGCAGGTCCCTGTTCCGTTGAGGGGCGTTCCGAGCTGTTGACAGTGGCGCATGCTTGCCAAGAAGCTGGTGCCCACATTTTGCGTGGTGGCGCCTACAAACCGCGCAGTTCCCCTTATTCCTTCCAGGGCTTGGGCGAAGAAGGGCTGCGTTATTTGGCTGAAGCCCGAGAAGCCACCGGCATGCCTATCGTTACCGAAGTGATGGATCCAGGCCTGGTACCCCTCGTCAGTGATTATGCTGATATTCTGCAAATTGGGGCGCGGAATATGCAAAATTACGCGCTGCTCAACGCCGTGGGGAAATCTGGTAAACCCGTCCTGCTCAAGCGTAGTTTCAGCGGCACCATTGAAGAGTGGCTGATGTCTGCTGAGTACATTCTCAGCCACGGCAATAACAATGTGATGCTCTGTGAACGGGGGATTCGCGCCAATGAAACGGAAACGCGCAATACGTTTGACGTCAGTGCGATTCCGGTGATCAAACATCTTTCTCATTTGCCCATCATCGCAGACCCCAGCCATGCTGCGGGTAAATGGGAATATGTAGGCTCTTTGTCTCGGGCATCTGTGGCTGCTGGGGCTGATGGCGTTATTCTGGAAGTCCATCCACAACCAGACCAGGCCTGGTCAGATGGTCGTCAATCGCTCAAACCAGCGCGTTTTGCCAGGTTGGTTAAAGAGATGCGTACGCTTGCTACGGCTGTGGGGCGTAATATTCCTGAGGGGGAAACGGCCGTTTCCCATGCTAATCATTACCCCTTGTTTCCGGCCAAACTCAATATGCCCTCCGCGCAAACGCAGGTATAATAATTGCCTGTTCGTTTGAACGTTTAAAAGAGGCTGAAATTCAGTGCCCCGTGAACAGGGCTCATGGATAAAAACGGCCGTTCCCACAAATATCCCTTAGGAGGCATTGTCACATGTCAGAAGAACGTATTAAAGTAACCTATTCCACCCTGGCCAGCCCCGATCCCAGATTGCACACGCTGTATGATGAAGCGGTGGTACGTGCCAAAGAAAACTTTGGCAAAAAATACCCCCTGTTTATCAACGGCGAAGAACGTTTTACCGAAAATACCTTCGAGAAGCGCAGCCCCGTAAATCTGGATTGGGTCATGGGTGAATTCCAATACGGCTCAGAGCAAGATGCCAACGACGCTATTGCCGCCGCCAGAGCGGCTTTCCCTGCCTGGAGCGGTCGCCCCTGGCAAGAACGTGTGGCTATCATGCGCAAAGCCGCCGACCTCATCAGTGAGCGCCTGTTTGATATGGGCGCGAATATGAGCCTGGAAATTGGCAAGAATCGTCTGGAAGCATTGGGTGACGTGGAAGAAACCGCCGATCTCATTCGCTACAACTGTGACGCCATTGAGAAAAACAACAATTTCAACTTTGAGCTTCTCTCTGAAAGCGACAAACACCACAATCGCAGCGTGCTTAAGCCATATGGCGTGTGGGTTGTCATTTCGCCGTTCAATTTCCCTGGGGCTTTGGCTGGTGGTCCCGCTGGCGCTGCCTTAGTGGCTGGCAACACAGTTGTCCTCAAACCGGCAACAGACACCCCGCTCACCTCCTGGTTCATCACGGAATGTTTCCGGGATGCCGGTGTACCGGCTGGCGTGTTCAACTTTGTCACCGGCAGCGGCCGCGTGGTGGGGCAAAGCCTCATCGACCATCCCGAAGTGGATGGGATCACCTTCACTGGCAGCTATGATGTCGGTATGCATATTCTGAGATCGTTTGCGAACGGCCGTTATCCCCGACCAGTCATCGCCGAAATGGGGGGCAAAAATCCCACCATCATCAGTAACAAAGCTGACATTGACAAAGCCGCTATGGGCGTCATGCGTTCCGCTTTTGGTTTGCAAGGACAAAAATGCTCTGCTTGTTCCCGGGTTTACGTCCACAAAGATGTCAAAGATGAATTCGTGGCCAAACTGCTTGAGAACACCAAGAAAATCAACGTTGGTGATCCCACAGTCAAAGAGAACTGGATGGGGCCTGTTGCCAATAAGGGCGCCTTCAAGGATTACCAAGAGTTTGTGGCCGACTTGCACGCTAACGGCGACGTTTTGTATGGGGGTAAGACACTTGAAGGCAATGGTTACTATGTTGCTCCTACCATCGTAGATAACTTGCCCCACGAGCATCGCTTGTGGAAACAGGAGATGTTCTTGCCCATCGTCACCATTGCTCCTTTTGAAGACCTGAACCACGCCATGCTCTGCGCCAACGACGTGGAATATGGCCTAACTGCTGGTTTCTTTAGCGAAGATGATGAGGAAGTCCAATGGTGGCTTGATAACATTCAGGCTGGTGTGCTTTATGTCAACCGAGCTTCCGGGGCGACCACCGGCGCCTGGCCTGGTTACCAATCCTTTGGTGGCTGGAAAGGCAGCGGTTCCACCGGCAAAGCGGCGGGCAGCTTCTACTACGTTCAGCAATACATGCATGAACAAAGCCAGACAATCGTAGCCTAATCAAGGCAGCAGGCAAAGGGCAGACAAGCGTTCTGCCCTTTTTCTTTTAACTCATGGCACAAAAATCAACTATTTAGGAATAGATTAAAGTCTCCGCAAGTTTTTTTGCCCAGGTGTTGATGAATGTACCAAAAAGGATGATGTCAACAGCAGCATGAAAAAAAGTCTATTTGACAGTTTAGGCGTAGAAGATTATCCTGAGGATGTACGCGGACATATTGGGAAACTTGCAGGCAAACATCATGATGGAACATCTCCATTGCCACAAATCAAATTCAATGAACAGTTCAAATAAAATCATCAGTATGGCTGATGCTGTCAGCCAATTTGTACAAGATAGGGATTGTGTTGCTATTGAAGGGTTTACTGCGTTTATTTGCTTTGCCGCAGCTCATGAGATTATTCGTCAGCAAAAGCAGGAATTGACCCTGGTGCGCATGACGCCAGACTTGGTTTATGACCAGATGATTGCGGCGGGCGTTGCGCGGAAACTCGTTTTTAGCTATTTGGGTAATCCGGGGGTAGGCAGTCTTTACTGTATCCGCCGGGCAGTGGAAAAAGCGATTCCCCGACCGTTGGAAATTGAAGAATATTCCCATTTTGGTATGGTGGGTCGCTATATGGCTGGAGCCAGCAAATTGCCCTTTTTCCCGCTGCGCAGCTATCTAGGCAGTGACATGCCTGCGGTCAATTCCCGTATTGAATTTGTAGAAAGCCCCTATGGCGATGGCTCTATCGCCGTGGTGCCCCCCATGAACCCAGATGTGGCTTTCCTTCACGCTCAACGCGCCGATGCCCAGGGCAATGTGCAATTTTGGGGGTTACTGGGCATGCAGAAAGAGGTGGCCTTTGCCTCGAAGAAGGTGGTGGTGGTGGTGGAAGAGATTGTGGACGAAGATGTGATTGCCCGCGATCCGAACCGCACGCTCATTCCCGGTTTGGTTGTAGATGCAGTGGTGCATGAGCCTTATGGTGCTCATCCCAGCTATGTGCAGGGGTATTATGACCGGGACAATGCGTTCTACCTGGATTGGGCTGAAAGTTCCAAGGTTCAAGAGGCGACTGAGGCCTGGCTGCAAGAGTGGGTATACAATGTGCCGGATCGCGCCGCTTACCTGGAAAAACTTGGGCAGGAACGTATTGAGAGCCTGGCACCCGGCGAGTTAATGTCGGAACCGGTTAACTACGGCCGTTATCAGTGAAAGTGAGAAAACAATGTGAAATCAGTTTGGGGTTTAGGCGTATGGGGCTTATTGATTTGGCTAATGGTTGCTTGCCAAACGGAAAGATGGCCGCTTGCCACGCCCACTCCCACGGCAACGGCCGTTTCCATTCAACTATCCGCTGCTGATAACCAACAATCCCTACCTGCGACCAATACGCCTGTCACCTCACCGACGAGCGTGCCCACGTCTCTTCCCACGCCTCTCCCCACCACCGAACCAATTACTGCCCCCACCATCCCGGCTACTTTTACCCCTGGACCAACGCCATCTCCGAAGCCAACCCAGCACTTTTATGAACCATTAGAGATCACACCAGCAGGAACGGCCGTGCCCCCACCGCGCCCCCAATTTCCCAAAGATGACAACATCACCAATATCGTCTTGTTGGGCAATGATGGAGCCGAGTCACAAAGCGGACGCACAGACAGCATCGTGATTGTTTCTATCAACCAGGATACCAAAACAGCCTCAATGCTTTCTATACCTCGAGACCTGTATGTGTATATTCCTGGTTGGAAGATGACAAAAATCAATCTGGCCTTATCCCATGGTCATGGGGTGGATTATGCTCATGGCGGCGGTGGTGGCCTTATTAAAGACACCATCGCGTACAATCTAGGCATTCCCATTGATTACTATGCCCGCATTGGGTTTGATGGGTTCAAGGAGGTGATTGATATCCTGGGCGGGATCGAGATTGTAGCGAATTGCAGTCTGCGTGATTGGCGGCTCAAATCGCCTGAGCTTGATCCAAATATTGAAGAAAATTGGGAGCAGTTTATCTTAGAGCCGGGCATTCACCAGATGGATGGGGATTTTGCCCTGTGGTATGCGCGTTCTCGCCGGACTACAAATGATTTTGAACGCGGTCGCCGCCAACAACAACTGTTGCAAGCCATCTTCAACCAAGGGCTTCAACAAGATACATTGGTTGAGCTTCCTGAACTTTGGCATGCATATAAACAAGTAGTGGAAACTGATCTTACTTTGCCTATCCTGTTGCAATTGGCCACTTTAGCACCAGCCGTTCGAGAAAATGGTATTCAGCATTATGCTATTGCCGGAGAGGCTGTTCGTTCCTGGCGCGAACCGGAAACCCGTTGGTCGATGCAGTTGCTGAACTGGGAAAACGCGGAACCAATCTTGCGCCAGGTTATGGTGCCACCACAATTGAGCCGTGGACAACGGAACGCCATTTTGGTTGAAGTGGAAACCTATGATGATGTTATGTATCGGCAGATGGCGGAGAACTTGATCTGGTTTGGCTTTGAGCCGCGCCATATTCCCTGGTCAAGTGGTGACATACCGGCCTTTACCACGATTACGTACTATGGTCCAAATTTTAAAGGCTCTTACAATGAGTTGTTAAGCTGGTTGTTCCATCAAGAACCATCTCAGGTTGCGTTGGCGGATCAGGCGACTGGTGATTTTTACTATCGAGTGGTATTGGGTCGAGATGCCAACCCCTGTTTGGATGTGTTGTATGCGCCAAGAGGTAATGAGTGAAAACGGCCGTTAAACACGCCTTGCTCGTTTTCGTAGCTGCCCGGCTCCTCCTCGCAGTGTGGTCCATCATTGTGCCGGCGCTGCTCCCGGCGCCTACCACACCTGACCCGATTCTAAGACCTTATCAAGGCCAACCGCATCTAACAGAAGGGGTGACGGGGCTGTTGCTTGAACCCTGGCAGCGATTTGATACGCTCCATTACATGCGCATTGCGGAAGAGGGTTATGCCTACGAAGAAGATTCTGTGTTTCCGCCGCTTTATCCGCTGGCTTCCCGGGCATTAGGTTATTTGTTTGGTGGGGGGGCTGCCGGCAATATGTGGGCAGCCACATTGATCAGCCATGTGGCCTTTATTGGTGTGCTGATCATCCTGTTTATGATGACAGATGCTGATTTGGGGTCGAAAAGCGCAGCCCGTACTCTGATCTATCTCACTTTTTTCCCCACTGGCTTTTTCTTGTTAGCTCCTTATACGGAATCGCTGTTTATCTTTTTTGCCCTGACTTCGATTTGGGCGGCGCGGCATAACGGCCGTTTTGGAGTAGCTGGTTTACTGGGGTTACTGGCGTCACTCACCCGGTTAACGGGTTGGGTTTTACTCATTCCCTTGGCATATGAGTGGTGGCGGCAATGGGGTAAACCACTTTTAACACACAAGCGTGAAAACCAGGTCGGCGTAGATGCCGGGGAAGGTTCACATCCTGTCAAGTTGTTTTTTGGATGGGCGAATTTAATGGCGGTAGGGCTGCCTGGCTTGGGAACAGCCATTTTTCTCATTTGGCGTTGGGCTGTGGGTATTCCCTCACTGGCGACGATTTATCAGCAATATTGGTATCAAAGCACTGGTATCCCCGGCACGGATCTGATCCGGGCGCTAGAAACGATGTTCCTGGGTGGCCACTCCCGGCAAGGTGAGTTCACCCTTTGGTTTGATTTTTTCTGTGTCATTTTATTGGTTGTTTCCACCTATTTTGTTTTCCGTAAATTGAACGTGACTTATGGGTTGTATTCGGTGCTGCTGCTGTTTTTTATGCTGCTGCCCGTGTCAGAATTCAAGCCGCTTTATTCATTTTCTCGTTACACCCTCGCCTTCTTCCCGACGTTCATGATCCTGGCTCAAGCAGGTGAAAATCCCTGGGTCAATCGGGCTGTGCTATACACTTCCTTTATTCTCTACCTTTATTTCACTGGTCAATATTTTATTTGGGGATGGGTGGCCTAGACGCGCACACACCTCAGTTGAGGCAAGCTACAAGGCCAGAGATTGGCGATAGGCTTGGGTTAGCGAGTCTGATTCTCCCAGCAGTTCAAACACCCCTAGCATGACGTTTTGGGCTTCGCCATGGCGATAGGATTTATCTTGGTTGACCACTGTGAGTAGCTGGTAGAGACCTGTAGCATAATCGCGGCGACGGATGGCATCCGCGGCCTGCCGGTAGGTGTTGTCATTGTCACTGGTGCCATCTAATTTACCTAGACTGGCATTGCAGAGGTAATGGGCTAGTGGTTGTAACTTTTTGGCAGATTGAGCCTCGGGTGAAGCGGGAAAGTTATTTAACGCGGTCACTGCTTCACATCCTTTGCCTTGTTTGAGCAATGCCCGTCCTTGCTCTAACCGGGCGGCGGGGCTGGCGGCGGGCGCAGTTTGAGCGCTGCTTTTGGCGGGAGCAGCTGCGCCCTTTGCCTGCGGCAGGCGTTGCACAAATTGGCGCACCATTGATTCCGGTTGGGCACCTACAAATTCATCAACTAAACGGCCGTTTACAAATGCCTTGACGTTAGGGATACCACGCACGCCGTATTGCATCGATAATTGTTGGTTGTGGTCTGAGTTGACCTTTGCCAGGACAAAACTGCTGTTAGGCTCGTTGGCCATGCGCTCTAAAACGGGACCCAGCATGCGGCAGGGCCCGCACCAGGGCGCCCAAAAGTCAACTAATACTGGTGTCTCATAAGATCGTTGAATCACATCTTTTTGAAATGTTGCTTGATTGCTATCGAATACCTTGTTCATAAAAATCCTCTTATTCCGGAACCGTTTCCTTACCGTTCCTTGAAACGGGCAGTGCCATTTCGTATTTTATTTCAGCGTTAAGCTTAAGTGTTGGACACTGCTGTTGCTACGAACCCCAATTTACGCAGAGAATGTTAGAAAAGCATTAGGCAGCCCTGTTTCATTACACAATCCTTACGTTTTTGGCCTGGTTAACCCGACAACTTTCATCCATTGCGCTGCTTTGATAGGCGAGGCTCCTTCACGAGAACGGCCGTTTCGCGTCAGAACTCAATATTAAACAGCTGCATACCCTTCTGCGATGGGAGGCAGCGAAAATTTTAAGTGGCCTCCTGGTGTGGTACCTTCAGCCACCTGTTGTGTGGCGCGATCGGTAAAGTACCCTGCTACAGCACCCGATGAGTATGCACCGGTGCCAGACATTGGCACACCTGCTGAATCAGGACTCTCGGCACTATCTGCTGCCACGATGTATGAACGACAGTAGCCCGTGCTGTCATTGATACAAGGCTGCGGAATATCAGAAACCACCACACCTGTGGCTGCATAGACCATGCCACCCCAAGTTTGCCACCATGGACCATGAACCAAGCTGTATTCTTGCAACCAGAAATTAACAGGATGCGCAGCCGCATTAACTGGCGTTAACACGTTATTGTAACTACACGTAAACGGATTTGCACCAGACGGAGATGGACATTGACAAGCCAGCGCTTGACTCATGTCGCCATTAGTCAAAGCAAGAGTAATTTCATTGCCACCACCCCAATTGGTATTTGGCAGGTATGGTACATCAGAGAGTGTGTACGTTGATGTACGTGCAGTGTGTGAAGTTCCGCCGGGAGTAGCCGACACTGTGCGATTTGTTGTAGTTGGGAAGCTAACTGGGCTGTGCGGACCAGTACACATGGTTGGTGATGGGTGGCCTTCACCCTCGTACAAATTACCTACCACATCGGCGACCAGGTTGAGCGGAACATCAAGCCACCCTGTGTTTTGGTCATTACCGATAAAGGCGGCACAGGTGTTGTTTGTGGCGCGCACCGCAACCCGGAGCGTATTGTCCCGAATGGTTTCTGGATCAAAGTTAAAGGTTGGTGTACTATCTACACTCCGTCGTGATCGGTGTCGAAGTAGTTGTAGGTTACTTGCTCACACAGTGTTCCTGAGGAACCATCGTAGTTGTTACAATTATTGGCGATGTTATTGCGCTGTGTGTTGTTGAGTTGAGCACCGTCGTAAACAATCACGGTCCAGTAATCGGTAAGTGTGCTGTTTTCAGTCCAGGTAATGGGAATATTGCCGGGATGATCGGTCATGTTGCGGGTGGGTGTTGGCTGAATGTTGCTAATTGACGGCACGCCCGCATCGGTGTTTGGACAGCCTGGAGATTGCCCGCACTGAGGTGCACACGTAACTTCAAAGTCGATGTTGTCCTGGCCACTACACGAAACCCATCCGTTGGCGGTACAGTTAACAGTGCCGCCCTCGTAGATACAGTTGGGATTTCCTGAACATCGTTGCGGAGCTGTTGGCAAGTCGCAGTGCAGCTTGTAGTCACCAACGGGCAAACCAGATAACTCGGTAGATTGCACACACGCAGTGCCGTTACCTGTACTACAGCCACCTGTTTCACCAGGGGCAGAAACAACAATGTTATCGTAGTACACCGGCCAGTTGTTCCACGGGACGCGCAACACCACCCGGTAACTATTGCTGTTGACAGAAAGTGGCATGGTGATGTCGCGACTAAACTGCGTCCAAGAACCCGGGTTGACATGGATATCGCCAAACCAAGCGTGTGTCATGTCGCCAGCCTGAATACTAATATAGGGAATGGTTTGATTATTGGCGTGAGATTTTGCCATAAATGAGAGATTAAAGGTTTTACCTGCCACTGAA
>PDWJ01003891.1_pt1 | contig 23695 bp, 21 predicted proteins | sample 1430881 | NCBI WGS metagenome assembly PDWJ01 (sample SAMN01162460, study PRJNA174530) | Oral metagenome, whole genome shotgun sequencing project. | biome: Marine environment; feature: Marine mammal; material: Swab sample of the gingival sulcus; isolation source: swab sample of gingival sulcus... | reverse complement strand
TAATACCTCAACACCATTATTTATAGTTTTGCAGGCCGGATTAGATGATTGTCGGGTTACGTCATCGTTTACCTGACCACTCACGAGTGGTCATGGCTAGCCCTTCTCCCAAAGGGAGAAGGGCATTTATAAGTAAATATCAAATCTTGTCGTTTTGGTCTGAGCGGTGAAACTTGGTTGTTGTCCCCCCAAAGGGGCAGCGTAACGCGGTCGCTTAACGACAACGCGGGCATTGATGGTGCTGGCATGTGCCCTTGCCGAGGCGAGTAATTGGTCGGCATCGGTATCGCTGCCGACGAGATCGTGCAGCATTTGCATTTCTTTTCTGACTCGGGCGGATTTCTTTTTGGCTGGATACATGGGGTCGAGATAGATAATTTCTCCCGTGTAGGCCGACAGTGTGTCGATAGCATCGGCAAAAACATAGTGAATACGGCTATCCGTTTGTGCCAAAGCCCGTTTGACCATGACGTAGAGAATGGGGCTGCGTTCAATGGCGATGACCTTAATACCGCGTCCGCTCAGCATAAAGCTGTCTTTTAGCACACCCGGGGTGGTATCGATAATTTGCTGCGGGAGTTTTTGCTTAATTTTAATTGCCCTGAGCAGCGGTTCTTTACCGGTGTGCCGATTGCGGTGGCGGTAATGGCCGATGCGAAAATCAATAGACAACGACAGTCGATGGTTGATGTGTTGGAGTTGATAGCAGTCGTCTTTTAAATCGAGTCGCCAGTCGGCGGTCTCATCAATGGGGTAAAAACGAGAGAGAAAATCGGCGTCTTCATTAGCCACCGATTGGCTTAGAACCATTTTATCGATTGCCATTGCGTTACCATCCTATAATCATGCCAGAAATTTTCTGGTACGAGGCACGTCATCGAAGACAGTACTACAGTTACGGCAAGATGACGTAACACTGTACCGGGAAATTAGTGGCATGACTATATTCCGCAGTTATCCTGTTGTAGTGCCATGAGTTAACTTTTGATTGCAATGCGACAGGATATTTTGCTCTTCTTCCCAAATGCGTTGCCGGCGCAGATTCATACTTTCTGACAAGGCCAGATAGTCAGGGTCTTGCGGCGTAATCACCCCGTGGCGAATGGCAAAATCAATAATGACAACGGCACTGTTTAATTTAAACTGCCGCGTATTGGCGATAATGTCAAGCACTTCGGGCATGCTGTACAGTTTAAAGCAATCGACTTCGTCGTCGTTGACTTGCGGCTTGAAATCCAACGGTAGCCTTAAGTCGTAGTTAAAAATAACATCTTGGCGCATGCCGATGGATCGGTCGTACCAATAGGAAATCGTCGATACCGGAACGGCCTTTCGCGCCAATGATTCGGGGATGCTGGCTTCTTCTTCGCACTCTTTGATAACATTTTCCGTGGTACTGATAGCGTACGGCTGTCCGCCGGCAGCAATTTGATCCAGTTTCCCCGGTGCGGTTGGCTTGGTTGATGAGCGCTTGGCGACCCACATAAACAATCCGTCGGCTTGTTCGACATAGCCGTTAACGTGAACACCGTAACCGATGACGCCTAAAAAGGGCAGTGCCGAGCGTTCTAATAAAAATAACGGTTCATCGTTGTATTTGTCGGCAACGGTATAGTATTCGTCACGCCAGCCGTCGAGTTGATGTTTGTCGAAATAGCTGCGGAAAAATGCCGCTATTTGTTTTTCAAAAGTGCTTCGGTTGTTAAACCGGACACTAACGCAACGGGTAGTGTCATCAACGACAAATAGCCGTTTATCCAGCTCGGGTAAAAATTGTGCATCGATAAACCCCACAGCGCGGCCGTTTACCCGTAAACGATAGTATTGTCTGCCGACAATGCGGCGGTTGACATCGGTTATGCGATCAATAAGAGACATGAGTATCCTCGTATTTATTGTCCTTTGACAGCCGCTTAAGCGGATTGGGCGGGTTTTGATTGCTCATATAATTGGCCGACTCTGGTAATGGCGCGCGATAACAGAGAATTATCCAAATAAGGCTGACCATGCAACAGCGATGGTTTGCACGACTGCGTTGCCGTTAGGATAGCCAGCGCATCCAAAACGTGATCAACCGCGTAGATAGAGAATCGATTGGCCTTGCAGGCTTTGACGACATCTTCGCGCAGCATCAGGTTGTCAACGTTGGCTTTTGGTATAATCACGCCCTGATCACCGGTGAGGGCGTTAAAACAACAGGTGTCAAAAAATCCTTCGATTTTCTCATTCACCCCGCCGACGGCTTGAATATGGCCAAACTGATCAATGGCACCGGTCATGGCCAGACTTTGCTTTATCGGCGTACCGACAATAGCCGATAGCAGGCAACAGGCTTCAGCGCCCGATGCCGAGTCGCCGTCAATGCCGCCGTAGCTCTGTTCAAAGGCAATTGATGCCGAAAAGGACAGTGGGTGCTCGGGCTTGAGCAGATGGCGCAGAACACCCCCGAGTATTTGAAAGCCTTTAGTGTGGATTTGTCCCGATAGATTGGCTTGACCCTCAATATTAATCAGACCGGTGACCCCGGGGGAAACGGTCGCCGTAATGCGTGCCGGAAAACCGTATTCAATCCGGCCGGTATAAGTAACTGCCAATCCATTGATTTGTCCGATGCGCTCGCCCTGTGTTTCAATGATAATGGTGCCGCTTTCGAGCAGTTGATAAAAGCGATTTGCCGGGGCAAAGCTGCGCTGCTTTCTGGCACCAATAGCACGGGCAATGTATTGGTCGTTGACAATCTTTTTACCCGCTTTTTTTGCCAGATAGCTGGCTTCTCTGGCAATGTCCATAACCAAGCCAAAACGGGCCGATAATTTGTTTCTGCCGCCAACCAGACGGGCACCGTGTTCGATCAGACGCGCGACACCGGATTGATTGAAGTGGAGCAGTTTCTCGTCATCGACGACTTTGCGAAGAATATATCCGTACTGCAGATAGCTTTCTTTTTGTCGTTCAAGTTCGGTATCCAAATCGACCAGCACTTTGAATTGATCTTCGAAATCAGGGTCGTAGGCACTTAATTCATAAAAGCGTTGGTGTGAGCCGATAAGGATGACTTTTATATCGAGAGGCAGCGGTTCGGGCTTAATGACGGCAGGACGACCGTCCGGTTTGTCTTCAAAAGCGATGCTCAATTGTCCGCAACGCAGCGTTCGCATAACGGTTGCCCAAGCTCCACCTTGCGACAGCGCCTCATCGACCTCGATAACTAGAAACCCGCCATCGGCACGCAACAAAGATCCGGCACTAATACTTTGGTAGGGCGGTAGTTTACCTTCGCTTTCAACCGCGCCCAATAAATTGCTCAGGGTTGGTGAGTTTTCAATGACCACCGGTGCACGATCATCCTCGAACGGTTGGTTTAAAATATTAACACCGTACAAGGTTGTCGGATCAAATCCTTCAACATGTTGATAAAAATGGTTGTTAATAAAGTCCTCAACGATTTCGCCGAGATATTCGTCCAGGCCGGTATGTCCGAAGCGTTTTGATATGGTTTGTAAGTGATAGCTCAGCTTATCGCGGGCAAAGGTATTGTTAATCCGGTGGATTTTCGCAACACTTTCCTGAAGTAGTTCATTGGATTGTTGGGAAATCAGTCGCAGCTCTTCGCGTAACTCGGGTAGCAGATGGTTGATTTTATCGACTTGTTTCCGGGGAATTTCACCTTTTTCAACCAGTGTATTAAAAGCCTCGGAAGTCACTGGTTTTCCATCGTGTAATGGCGCGATGACCATTTGTACGTTGTCGCCTTCTTTGACATTGACCAGGACAAGCTGGTGTTTTTTAAGCTTTTGCTCAAATGGTTTGTAGAGTGCGTCAATGCTCTTGTTGATATTCTGTTCGGCTTGTTTGCGCTTTTCCCTGACTTCATTGTTGTTAAGGGTTTTGGGTAGATCATTGACAACAAAATCGGCAAACGACGACAACATATGTTTGAGTATTTTGCCGCAGCCCGGCGCTAACACAATAAGACGCGGGACATTGGGGTGGCTAAAATTATGCACATAGCAGTAGTCGCGCTGTCTTCTGGCTTTGGGTTTTATTTGACTAAATACCTGTCTGATCAGTGTCTTTCTGCCTGATCCTGACAAGCCTCGCACGTAGGCATTAAAGCCGGGAGAATGGCACTCAATACTGAAAGTCAGTGCCTCTTTGGCAACATCGTGGCCAAAGATCTGCATTGACGGTTTGACGTCTTTGGTGGTTTTAAAGGGTAGTTCAGAGCCTTTTAGCGACCAGCAAAGGGCCTTGTCGGCAACGCGAAAGTCTTGACGGTTCATGGTGCGTTATGATTCATAGCGATAGTTATCGATAATGTCCGAGCGGTAATATAGTAGCGGCTGCAAGCTGTTGTCAGCATTGTTTAACTGAATTGACTGAACCTCACCGATAATAATGTCGTGGTCACCTTCCGTATAGTGACTGCCTTTTTGACAAACAACGCTGGCCAGCGTGCCTTTAAGTGAAGGCGTGCCGTCAATCTTCTCGATTTTATCAGCCAAATGATCGCGACTGCGTCCGGCAAACTGATAGGCTAAGTCTTTTTGTCGGCTGGACAATATATTGACGGTAAAGCGTTCAATCTGGTCAAAATGCGTTTTAGCCAGTCCCCAATGGCCCAGGCAAAATAGTATTTTCAGCGGTTCGACCGATAGAGAAGAAAAGGCACTAATCGTCACACCCTCGGTTGCTTTCGTTTCCGGATGTTCGAAAGTCATGACGCAGACGCCTGTGGCAAATTGGCTCATGGCCAGCTTAAATTGTTCTTGTTGTGTCATTATCGTGTGTACATAAGTAGAATGGTATAAAGAGTTAATAAAGTAAACCTGTTGAAAACGTTGCACAAATGCCTGAACATGACAACTTTTTTGTTACGCGGTGCTCGAAATCCTCATTTACTGTGTGTAAACTCCGGTTTCTGTGCGCCGTGCGCCTCAAATTTGACCCGTTCGGCAGTTTGTGCAAGGATTTTCCTGTTGTGCATTTGGAAAAAACAATGCCTCATTATAGGTTATTAACCTTCTGATAGCTTATTTTCAGAATTAAGCCTAAATCGATTTGCTGACAATTTCGTATAAATCCTTCGAAATCGATTTTTTATTCAAAAGCTGTTGCAGTTTATCTTTCATCAGGTTGGCGCGCCGATTATCAAAGCGTTTCCACTGTGTCAACGGGGCAACCATGCGGGCGGCAATGCTCGGATTGATATCATCAAGCTGCGCGACGACGTCAGCGATCAGGTCATAACCTTGTCCTGAAACGGCGTGGAATTGCGCCAAATTGCGCATTGAGAAGGTGGTAAATAGGGCGCGTACCCTGTTTGGTGTTGTCATTGAAAAAGCCGGGTGTCGTGCCAATGCTTTGATTGAGGCAATGGTGTCGTCAAAGTCAGCCATGGCCTGAACAGCGAACCATTTATCGATCACTTGCGGATCGTCTTTAAAACGTTGGTAAAATGTTGCCAATGCCGTATCGCGCCAATTACCTTTGACTTGATTCAGTGCCGCTAACGCCGCCAATTGATTGGTCATATTATCGGCTTTGGCAAATTGTTTCTGCGCCAGCGCCATACTCTCATCATCTTTTAGTTGTGATAACAAAGCCAGGCAGGCGTTGCGTAAACTGCGTTGTGAGGTGGCGGCAAAGGTTAGATCATCAGCGGCAAATTGAGTCGGTTGTTCCAGCTGCCGGCGCAGATTATCCTGCAAAGCCGAAATAACGCGTCGCTTGATGTCTAATACGGTTTTGTTTAAGACATCAACATCGATAGGGTCGACAACGTCAAAAAATACCGACAGTCCGGGCAAGGTCAATAATTCGGCCTTTTCCGCCGCCGGTGTCACCGTATCACAAAGGACGTGATTGAGCGAAGCGGCGATGGCTGAAATTGCCGGTTTGTCGTCTTGATTGTCCAGCGCCAGTTTGACAGCGCGTTTTAACAGTATCTGCACGGCATCGAAACGGACGAACAGATCGTCATCATGGCGCAGCAGCGTGTGTAAATCGTCGTCTTTTTGCTCAAAAGAGACGGTCACAGGGGCTGAGAAATTGCGCAGTAAAGAGACGACCGGGCGGGATCTGATACTGCCAAATTCCAGTGTCTTTTCGCCGCTGTCCAAAACGACAACGTGCTCTGATGATATGGCTTTGCCTTCTTCATTGTACAAGCGGTAGGCAACCGGAATGACCAGGTTGTCTTTGTCCGGTTGTCCTGCCGTTGGGGCGTGGTGCTGCGATAAATGTATCCTGAAAAGGCGTGCCGGCGCATCGTATTCGCTGCTTACCTGAAGCTCGGGCGTACCCGACTGCGTGTACCAGCGGAAAAACTGTCCCGTCAGGTCGGTACCGGAAGCATCGCTCATCGCTTGAGCAAAATCTTCAACGGTGACGGCTTGACCGTCGTGACGCTTAAGGTAAAGGGCAATGCCTTTTTTGAAATTGTCTTCGCCGATCAAGTTATACATCATGCGAATGATTTCAGCCCCTTTCTCATAAATGGTTAGTGTATAAAAATTATTGATTTCAATATAGTTATCCGGGCGAACGGGATGACTCATCGGCCCTTGATCTTCGATAAATTGGTGTTCGCGAACGGTACGGACTTCTTCTAAACGCTTAATGCCCTTGGTTGTCATATCGGCTGAGAAAAGAGAATCGCGAAAAACGGTTAATCCTTCTTTCAGTGACAATTGAAACCAATCGCGACAGGTGACGCGGTTTCCGGTCCAATTGTGAAAGTATTCGTGGCCGATAACATTTTCGATATGGTGGAAATCTTTGTCTGTCGCCGTTTCCGGTGTGGCTAAAATATACTTGGCGTTGAAAATGTTAAGGCCTTTGTTCTCCATCGCCCCCATATTAAAAGCACCAATGGCAACAATCATGTAGCGGTCCAAATCGTATTCCAAATTAAACGTCTCCTCGTCCCAGCGCATGGCGCGCTGCAAGGCACCCAAGGCGTAATCCGCCTGGTGAATAAAGGCTTTTTCAGTAAAAACTTGCAATAAGACTTCTCGATTCGAGGCCGTTTTTACGGTTTTTTCAACCACCGCCAAGTCACCGGCAACCAGGGCAAAAAGATAAGACGGCTTGGCAAACGGATCGTGCCACTTGGCAAAATGGCGGCCATTGGCCGCGTTCCCCTGTTCGATAAGGTTGCCGTTTGACAACAGAGTCGGGTATTTTGATTTATCGGCTTCAATGCGGACGAAATATTGCGTCATAACATCGGGACGATCGAGAAAATAGGTGATGTGTCGGAATCCTTCGGCTTCGCACTGGGTGCAAAAAATATCACCGGAACGGTACAATCCTTCCAGCAGAGAATTTTTTTCCGGATGGATTTTGACTTGCGTGGACAAGACGAATCGAGCCGGAACTTGTTTGACAACCAAACCGTCTGAGTTGAGTTCATAATTGTCATGCCGCTGACCGTCAAGCGATAATGACAGCAGCTCCAACTCTTCACCCGCTAACTGCAGGTTTTTAACACGCTTATTGTCTTTGACATAGTGTGCTTTTGCTGTGACGATAACGTGATTGTCGAACAAGGAAAAGTCCAAATAGACTTTTTCAATGGAAAAATCACTGCTTTTATAGTCTGATAAATACTTTGTTTTTTTGTCAATGGCAGGTTTTTTGCCAGCACCGGCTGAGTTTGTCATGAATAAGTCTGTTTTGTAATTTATTTAGAATGGTCTCTAATTTACCAAAATTTGCTAAAAAAATCGACTTTATAAACGTTTTTACTTTCATCTCTAACCCTTCTCCCGAAGCGAGAAGAGAGTTTGTATCGTTAATTTTTCTGCGGGCGCATAAAAAAACCCGCGTGGATAAACGCGGGTTTGAAAAGTATTGGCACAGAAACGATTATTTCATTTGTGCCTTTCTAAACATGCGGTTTAGCTTTTCGTCCGTTCTCATTGACATGGCTTTTGCGTCTTGAGCATTCATATTGGCTTGTTGGGCGGCTTGTTTGGCGGCGGCAACGTCTGAGCGCAAGGCGTCAAAATCCGCTTTTGAAATACTTGTACAACCGGCAGCCAACAGCGAAAGCATAGAAAGTGCGATAACTGATTTTTTCATCATTAATACCTCTTTTTTGCGATTAGTTTCCATGAAGTCTATCATAAATATAATAATTACAACAATTAATGTTTTTTAATTGTTGTAATTGACTCCTTCCAATCAGATTCTTTCCAATCAACTGAGCAGGCGATTGACGGTAGCGATAAACGAAGCGCTATCTTCCAAACTGCCGTTTTCAGCCAACAGTGCCTGACCGTAAAGCATATTCACCCAATCAGCTAGCGTATCATCCTGCATATCTGCTAGCTGTTTGACCATGGCATGGTCGGTGTTAACTTCAAAAATGTATTTCTGCTCCGGTAGTTCTTGCCCAGCAGCTTTCATGATTTGATACATTTGATTGGTCATGCCGCCTTCACCCAGAACGACGCAGCTTGGCGTTTTGGTTAAACGCTTGCTCTTTCTGACTTCAGTTACTTTGTCGCCCAAAACCGATTTGATTTTTTCGATTAAGTCATCGGTTTTGGCTTTTTCGTCGTCACTTTTTTCTTCGCTGTCACTGCCTTTGAACAAGTCACCGCTAATATCGGTTTGATTAATCGATTCAAACGATTTCCCGTCAAATTCGTGCAGTTGGCTCATCATCCATTCGTCAATGGGCTCCCACATTAGCAGGACTTCAACGTCATTTTTCTCGAAAATTTCCAAATGCGGACTATTTTTTGCCGTATTTTTGGAGTCGGCAACCAGATAGTAGATTTTTTCCTGACCGTCTTTCATGCGCTCGATATAGTCGGCAAGAGCGGTCTGACTGGCTAAGCTTTCGTCGTTAGTCGAGGCAAAACGCAACAGTTTGCAAATGGTTTCACGGTTGGCGAAATCTTCGCCGATACCTTCTTTAAAGGCATTGCCAAACTCGCTCCAGAAAGCGTTATATTTTGATTGATCTTCATCGTTGGCCAGTGCTTGCAGCATGGTCAAACTGCGCTTGGTGCACGCTTTTTTCAACGATTGAGTAACGGCGTTATCCTGTAAAATTTCTCGCGATACGTTCAGTGGCAGGTCATTGGAATCGATAACCCCTTTGATAAAACGCAGATAGTGCGGCAAAAATTGCTCGGCTTCATCCATAATGAAGACGCGCTGGACAAACAATTTCAGCCCGTGTTTGCTATCGCGCTGAAACATGTCCCAAGGTGCCTTTTGTGGCAAGAACAACAGTGAAGTATATTCCAGTTTGCCTTCCACCTTGTTGTGTGTCCACGTTGCGGCCTCTTGGAAATCGTGGCTGATATGCTTGTAAAACGCCTGGTATTCTTCGTCGCTGACTTCGTTTTTGGGACGCGTCCACAAGGCCTTGGCCTTGTTGATTTGCTCAAATTTGCCTGCTTTGGCTTCAACTGTGACATTGCCGTCTTCGTCTTTTTGTTCTTCGACAGGGTCTTGCCACAATTCCACCGGGATGCTGATGTGGTCGGAATATTTGGTGATAATGTTTTGCAGCGTCCAACGGTTGGTGAATTCTTTTTCGTCGGCTTTTAAATGCAAAGTAACGGAGGTGCCGCGCTCGCTTTTGTCGCACTCGGACAGGGTGAAATCCGATTGCCCGTCCGATTGCCATTGATAGGCTTGCTTATCACCGGCTCTAAGCGATTGGACACTGACTTTATCGGCAACGATAAAAGCCGAGTAAAAGCCGACACCAAATTGTCCGATGAGTTCGCTGTCTTTAGCTTTATCGCCGGACAGTTGACTGAAAAAGGCTTTGGTACCTGACTTGGCAATCGTACCGAGATTGTCGATTAATTCCTCTCGATTCATACCGATGCCGTTATCACTGATCGTCACGGTATTGTTATCGGCATCAAAGCCAATTTGAACCTTTAGGTCGCCGTTACCGTCGTATAAACTGTCATCGGACAGGGCAAGGAATTTGAGTTTATCAATGGCATCAGATGCATTTGAAATCAGTTCGCGTAAAAATATTTCCTTATGTGAATAGAGAGAGTGGGTCACCAGATGCAGTAGTTGACTGACTTCCGTTTGAAATCCCATTTTTTCGCTGTGTTTTTCGCTCATTATTGCTCCTTTTAATTAATTATGACTTATAACTGATTTAGACAATGATTGACGGCTGTAATTATTCGTTGAACGGACTTGGTTTGAGGCATACGGGACACTGACAAAACCTCATCGTACAATGTGAGTACAGCATGGGGTTGAGTCCTGCATAAGGCAACCATTAAATCCGTGCAGACGATTCTACAAAGCCCTCTTATTGACTTCAATGGCCGATAGATAAGGGTAATTTATCAACTTTCAAGGGCATCGTGGCGAGAAAATGTGACTTGATATTTTTTGCATAAGCATTTACTCTTAGAGAGCTTTGCAAAACCACCTTGGAGAACAGTATGAAACAACAATTATTGCCTGCGGCGTTACTTGCCACCATAGCCGTCGCAATGACGACGATAACTGCGACGACAGCAATGGCCAAGGATGTGGCGCAACCAACTGCACAGCCGTCCACAAAAGCTGAAGCGATAAAATCCAATCAAAAGGTTTATAATTTGGGTTTGGTCGATTCAAAGAAAATGAGTGTTATCTATCCGGGTTTTGTCGACTCTTTTGACAAGGCTTTTATTGGCTTGCCCAAAGGATTTGCCGATTTGTCAGAACCTTTTTACGGGACGCTTAAACAGGCAAAGGAAAAAATTGCCAACTTGGAGGAGATAAACACGACCTATCCTACGGTTTTGTATATGCAGGGATCCGGCTCATTTAGCAAAGGGCCGACTTTTCGTCAATGGATTACGGGAGATGCCGGATGGGTCTTTTTTGCGCCGAATACTCACGTTAGCAGTAAACGCTCCAAGTACAGCTCGCCGGTGCCGAAAAAGATTTATGAAGAGATTCACAAGTATCGCCAGGCCGAGATTGATCAATTTGTCAAACGACTCGATGAGCTACCGTTTGTTGATCGAGACAGAATGTTTCTGATGGGTAATTCCGAGGGGGCTCTTGCCGCTGCGCGCTACGCCGGTAGGGAATTCGTCGGACGTTTGGTTCTGTCGTGGACCTGTGAACCCGGCTATTACACGGATTTTCCCAAGGTCGGCTCAAAATACAAAACGGATCCGTTTTTAAATATTGTCGGTCGCGACGATGTCTATTTTGGCAAAGATAGTCCGTATAACAACCAATACCGCAATAAAGGTCACTGTGGCGATGCTTTGCTGCGCTACCAACACGCCAAAGTTGTATTGCTGCCAAATACCGGTCACAACGTGATGAAAAATCCGTTTACCAAGGACGAAGTAATCAGTTTTCTGGACATGTTTAAAGACCACCGCGTTAACCTGAAAAAGCAAAATGAACAGGAACCAAAAAAGTAATACCTGAAAGTTTTGAAACATTCATTGGCCTGACAAAAACTTTCCCTAATCTTTCTTCCGAATAAAAAAAGGTAAATAAACACTTCCTTTTTTACAAAAAACGCGTAAAATTGCCCTCCTTAATTTTGTTTTAATGAAATGATATCTAGGGGATATTTGTTATGGTAACAATCAGATTATCTCGCGCTGGAGCGAAAAAACAACCTTTTTATCAAATGGTTGTCGCTGATAGCCGCAGATCTCGCGATGGCCGTTTTATCGAAAATGTCGGTTTTTTCAATCCGGTGGCAACCGGCCAGGAAGAAAGACTGCGCATTGACTTAGAGCGCATTGAGCACTGGATCGGTCTGGGGGCACAGCCCAGCGAGCGCGTTGCTGCCTTGGTCAAAGGCTATAAGAAAGCGGCACAAGCGTAAGCAAGCAACTTATATACAACGGCTGACTGACTGACGTGAACGACTTTATTGAAATCGGAAGCATTTCCGGTTTTTTTGGTGTTAAGGGTTGGGTGAAACTGTATTCTTATACCCGTCCACGCCGAGGGATCAGCGCTTATTTGAACTGTTTTTTGGGTGATGAAAAATCACCAATTCGTTTTACACAGATTAAACAAAGCGGCAAATATATCATTGCCCGTATTGACGGAGTTGATTCACGCGATGAAGCGAGTCACTACGTGGGGCAGTCGCTGTCTATTAAACGACGCGATTTACCCAAACTGGACAATGAATACTACTGGCACGAGCTGATTGGCTTGACGGTTGTCAACCGACAGGATCAGGTGCTGGGGAAAATCACGGAGATGATGGAAACCGGCGCCAACGATGTTATGGTCATTACATCGGATAGCGGTGGAGAAATCCTTATCCCGTATGCGGTTTCTCACTTTGTCCTGTCGGTTGAACTCGACAAACAGCGCCTGCGGGTGGATTGGGAAATAAATAACGACGGGGAAACAATCCGTGAGAAAGACAGGGAAAACGATGGATAACCGTGCGGCGGATCGTTATGCACATTGATGTCGTTACCTTGTTCCCCGATATGATTAACGGCTGTTTTGCCGATGGTGTTTGTGCCAAAGCGATAGAAAAACAACACGTTGCTTTGCGCACGGTCAACCCTCGACAATTCGCCACCGACGTTCACCAGAGCGTCGATGACCGGCCCTACGGCGGCGGCCCGGGTATGGTGATGAATTACAATGTAGTGAAACAATCACTGCAAGCCATTCAACACCGGCACGGGCGCGGATATCGCGTGTATTTAACCCCCCAGGGTCAACGGCTGACTCACACCTTGGTGAAGCAGCTGGCAAAAAAAGAGCATCTCGTTTTGCTGTGCGGTCGCTACGAAGGCATAGACGAACGTGTTATCGAGGATGAAATCGATCTCGAATGCTCAATCGGTGATTTTGTATTAAGCGGTGGTGAACTGGCGGCAGCGGTTGTCATTGACAGCATTGTCCGTCTGTTACCTAACGTTTTGGGGCACAGCGAATCGGCCAATAACGATTCGTTTGCCACGGGACTGTTGGATCACCCGCATTATACGCGTCCCGAATCGGTTAACGGCAAATCGGTGCCGGAGGTGCTGCTCGGCGGCAATCATAAACAGATTGAACGCTACCGCTTGCAGCAAGCACTCGGTCACTCGTGGCTTAAACGCCCGGATTTATTTGCCAAGAAGGCGCTCTCAAAAGCAGAACTCTGTCTTTTGAACGACTTCTTAAAACATCATAGAAACGAGCGTTAGCGTCGCAATATGCATAGGAGCATAGCAATGAGCAATTTAATTAAAGCAATCGAATCAGCCCAAATGGGCAAACAGGTCCCCGATTTTGCCCCGGGTGACACTGTGGTCGTTCAAGTTAAGGTCAAAGAAGGCAACCGCGAGCGGCTACAGGCGTTTGAAGGCGTTTGTATTGCTAAACGTAATCGAGGCTTGAATTCATCCTTTACCGTGCGTAAAATATCCCACGGCGAAGGCGTTGAACGTGTCTTTCAAACTTACAGCACCGCCGTTGACTCTATCGAAGTCAAACGCCGTGGTGCAGTCCGTCGTGCCAAACTTTACTACCTGCGTTCACTGACCGGTAAAGCGGCACGCATTAAAGAAAAACTTAAAGCCAAATAGATTCTCTCTCCTCTATTATTTGGTTTAAGTCCGCCAGAAATTTTCTGGTACGAGGCACGTCATCGAAGACAGTACTATAGTTACGGCAAGATGACGTAACACTGTACCGGGAAATTAGTGGCATGACTATAGAAAAAACGAACAAGGAACGGGAATGATCAAGAGATAACGAGGTTGTGCAAATAATTAAATCCATCTTCTGGTGCCTTGTTTGTAGCGGTTAAAGGCGTCGGGGAATTTATCCTGTAACGCCCTTTCTTCAGGAATAATTTGCAGCCGGGTCAGATAAAGAACAAAGCATACAACCCAGCATAAGGCAAAAACACTGTCTAAATAAAAGGTAAACCCTATCAAAAACGAAACAAACCCCAAATACATCGGGTTGCGCGTGTAGCGATAAATACCGCCGGTGACCAGTGCAGTTGTTTTATCGGGATAAGGCTGCGTAGTCGTTTTTGCCCGACGGAACGCAATCAACCCCAAAGAAGCCAAAGCAGCGCCCAACAGTGAAAACAGCATAAATAGACTAAATCGCAATACCGTCAATGGTTCACCGGACGGGTCAATGCGTACCGTCAACCACATCAAACCCATGGTAATCAATACCAACAATAGAGGGGGAATTTTCAGCTCCAGTGCTTTCATTGGTTTATTAGCTCTCCGCTTGCGCTATGTTCACCCGATGCTTACGCCGTGTGTTTGTGTTTCAGGCAGTAGCAATTTTTCTCCGGTCACGCTGGCAACAGGATAAGCACAGTAATCTGCGGCATAGTAAGCCCCCGGGTTATGATTGCCCGATCTTCCCGTACCGCCAAACGGTGCCGCCCCGCTCGCTCCGGTCAACGGCTTATTGCGATTGACAATGCCCGCGTGCGTCAGTGCATAAAATGTCTGCCACGCCGTTTCATCCTCTGTAAAAATGCCTGACGACAGGCCGTATTGCGTGTCGTTGGCCACGCTAATAGCCTCATCCAGACTGGCGACGCGATAGACTTTTAACAGTGGCCCAAAGTACTCTTCGTCCGGCACCCCGTCAACGCCCGTCACATCGATAATGGCAGGGGTAATCACGGGTTTATCCGATGACAGCCGCTGCATTTCAAGCAGCGATTGACCGCCCAGAGCCAATAATTTTTCCTGCGCCGCCAGTAAACCGTCTGCAGCTCGGTTATTAATAAGCATTGAGAAAAAAGGCTGTTTTTCTGCTGTCGGCTCGTCAATCAACAGCTTTTGCGTTTCTTCGACCAGTCGCGCGATAAAGACATCACCTGCCCTGCCGGCTGGTACAATCAATCGTCTGGCACAAGTACAGCGCTGACCGGCGGTGACAAATGCCGATTGAATGGTATTGTACACTGCGGCATCGATATGCCGCTCGTCTTGTAATACATCGTCGAGAACAATCAACGGATTATTACCACCCATTTCCAACGCTAGAATGACATCGAAACGACCGGCAAATTGTTTATGGATGATCTCACCCACGGTTGAACTGCCGGTAAAGAAAAAACCGCGCAATGCGTCGTTAGCGACAATGGCCTTAGCCGTTTCCAACTCGCCCGGGACAAAGTTAATCACACCATGGGGTACCCCCGCATCGTGCAACAGCTGCACCATGCTTGCACCGATAGTCGGCGTTTGCTCACTGGGTTTAAAAACAATCGTGTTGCCGGCAATCAGCGCTGGGACAATGTGCCCGTTGGGCAAATGCCCCGGGAAATTATAAGGACCGAATACCGCACAAACGCCGTGCGGACGATGTGTTAGTAGGGTTTTATCAGCTTCACCGGCCGACTTAGTGGGAGTGCGTTCGCGATACGACTGAATCGAGACATCGATTTTACCCACCATGCTCGCCACTTCCGCCAAACTTTCCCACCACGGTTTGCCCGTGTCATTCATAATGTCTTTGGCAAGTTGTTCCTTATTGTCCTCTAGCAGGGTTTTATATTTTTCTAAAATAGCGATGCGATCGGCCAACGGTGTCAAGGCCCAATCTTGAAAAGCTTTGTCCGCTGCGCTAAATGCCGTCGCAACATCATCAGCACCGGCTGCATTGGCCTGCCAAACCACCTCGTTTGTCGACGGGTTGGTTGAAGTCAGCAGCGCACCGCTACCCTTAACCCAGGCACCGTCGATAAAGCAGTTTTGTCTGTTGTTGACTGTTTGGTTCATGATTGTTTCTCCATCATTTTGATTAAGTTTACCGTGTCACCCGCACTAACGCCTAACACTGAGGCACTCTCGGCAGTGATCGCCACCGTCGTTTCGTCGAGATTGGCAGGTTGTGCGATAACGCGATAGTTATCGATATTGCGGTTACTCATGATGTAGCGCTGCTGCGTATCGACAATACTGTCGGCGATTGCCACCGTGTAAGTTCTAGCGTCGCGTACCGATTGAATTTGTTCACGGCGACAGTGCATGGTCGGCCCACCGTCAAAAACGTCTAAATAACCCTCGTATCTAAAGCCCTCTTTTTCCAGCATATGCATTGCCTTGGCAGATACAGCGTGGGGTTTGCCGATACAATCCTGGGCATCTTTGGGTAATAAATCAACGTAAACCGGATATTTGGGCATCAAATCCTGAATAAACTGACTACCTTTGGTAGCGGAAATATAGTCGGCATTTTCAAAGGGTAAATCAAAAAATTTCTTGCCCAGAGCTTGCCAAAACGGTGCGTGTCCGTCCTGTTCCTGAAAGCCGCGCATTTCGGCCATTATCTTATCGGAAAATCGCTCGGGAAAGTCCGACATCATCAAATAGCGAGAGCGGGCAATAAATTGCCCGTAACTGCTGTGGCGATACGAGGCGCTTAAAAATAACGAGCCGACTTCGGATGAGCGAGTAAAATCGTTGACCAAATTCAGCACCTGCGTTTCGATGGTTTTTTCCAATTCTTTTGAATACTTGACAATCAATGTTTTCCTGTAACTAAAAAAAGGGGTTCTCGTACCGATACCCACGTAAATCGCCGTGGTACCGACGACTTCATGGGTTTGCGAATCCTCGGCAACCATAAAATAAACACCTTCATCATTGATATTGGGTTGCTGAGAAAACGTGTTTAATGAGTCTTTAATACGATTTTTCCAAGTATCGGCGTCGTTGGGCATTGATGTCATGCCGGTGCCGACTTCGACCGACATTTTTAATATCGCGTCGAGATCTTCATGTTTTACTGGTCTGATAAATAGCATATTTTCCTCTTAAAAAATAAAATAAATGAGAAGTAACAGCAACGCTTCCACGCTATGCTCTCCCTCTACGCGGCAGAAAAATCTCTGCCATCATACAGCCGACACTGCTTCCGCCATTTTCTTCAATGGTGGCAATATCGGTGTGAATAATGGGACAATGGGCCTCGATGCGTTCAATCTGTTGGTCTGTCAAACTGTGATAGGCACCGCTACTCATTACTAAACGCTTTTCCCCTTTATCGGTTCTAACTTGTCGCATATTACCGGCAAATTGATGCAGCTGTTTTTCACTGATGCCGATAACCGTTTTATTCGTTTTATCGAATTTGTCCAATAATAGCTGTCTTTGTTTATCATCACTGACGGCATCGAGACAAATAACGACAAATGTTTCGGCGACGGTCATCATGACGCTGGTATGGTAAATTGGCAAGCGTTTCCAACCGACAGTGTGATAGGCATTAAACACTACCGCTTCGTATTTAAAACGCTTGCACATTTGCCGAAACCATGTTTCGTTGGTGCGTTCGGAACGACAAGCATAGGCAATGCCATTGCCGCGGTCCAATACCATACTGCCCATACCTTCCAAAAAATGTCGGCCATCAGCCAATTGGCGCATATCGTAAATTTCCTTGAGGACGAAACCGGCCTTTTTAACCGCATTGAGCAGTTGGCGATCTGCCTCCTGACGGCGGTTAGCTGCACACATCGGGTATAAATACGCCCTGCCCCCGGCATGGAATGACACGGCATGATGGGGAAAAATCGAATCGGGTGTGTGTGGTAACAAACTGTCGTTAATAACCAGCACGTTGACGCCATTGCTGCGCAGTTTGGCAACCATTGTTCGAAATTCCTTGAGTGCCTTGGGTTGTGCACTGACAGTTTCACGCTGGAAATAGTTGCTGCCCGACGTTTGACGATTAAAAGCAAACGCCACCGGCTCAATCATTAATACATGACCGGTTGTCTGCGCTTCCTTTCGCCTTATCGTGACCGTAATCTGCTGTGCCATACCCGTGTAGTTAAAATACGGAACCGTCGGCAAACGCCAGCAAGATCAAGGCAGACAATTTAGCGCGCTCGGTCAAGCTGTCCAATAAAACAAATTCTTTATCCGAGTGAATCATACCGCCACGCACGCCCAGTGTATCGATATTGGCCAGACCCAAGGCTTTAAAATTATTGCCGTCACAACAACCGCCGGTAGCAATGACCTTAGTGGGCAAGCCAAGTTCGTCGTTAATTTGCTTTAAAATGGCAAATAATTGTTGCTGCGCTTCGTCCATTGGTTTGGCCGGACGAGACAGTTTTCCGTGACGGAAAATGTCGTAATCCGCTTCGCGGTGTTTATCCAAAATGGCATCGACCTGGGCTAAAATCGCCTCGGCATCGGCACTACTGGCAACCCGAATATTAAACTTGGCGATAGCCAATTCGGGAACGACGTTTAAAGCCTGACCGCCGGTTATCGTACCGATATTGAGCGTTGTACTGTGTTCCGGGTCGTTTAGGTCGTATAATTCAGCAACAATACGCGATAATTTGACAATGGCGTTGCGGCCTTCGTAAAATTCGCGCCCCGCGTGAGAAGCACGGCCTCTGACAACAATGCTGAAATTGCCGCTGCCCTTGCGCTGGCCGACAAATTCACCACCGGGTAAACTCGGCTCGTAAATCATGCCGAAGGTATTATTGGCAAATTGCGGATACAGGGCATTTGAAGACAGCGAGCCGATTTCCTCATCGGGGACAAAGAAAATATCCCAGCCGATCCGTTTTGAAACCGCATGACTTTCCAAAGCCTTCAATGCCGTCAGCATCATCAGAATGCCGCCCTTGATATCGGCGACACCGGGACCATTTAGGGTATTGTCGTCAAGCAATTGACAGGTTTGGAAATGGTGATCTTTCGGAAAAACAGTATCCAAATGAGCACATAGTAATACGCGTCTCTTCAGTTCCGGCCGCTTGCGGATAATCAGTCCGTCGGCAACCTGCTGATCGACGATATGCCCTTCGTTGTCAACGACCTCAAAGGCGGGTAAATTAACCACTTGCGTTATGTCGTTATCGTCCAGCAATTGAGCAAAAGCTTGTTGCAACACCTGACGATAGCGATTAACACCCTCAATATGATAACTGCCCGAATTGATATTTGCCCAGTCAATTAGCGTATCAACCAATTGATCGTGTTGGCTGTCGATAGCATCCAGTTGTTTTTTATATTTTTCCGTTAAATTCATTTTTACTCCGTCAACCTATCACACTGATAAGTTAGATTAATTTCAACAAAGACCAGGCGATAATCCACATCGTCAGCCCGACCAAACCGTCTAACACCTGCCAAGTGCGCGGTTTTTTAAACAACGGCACGAGGACTTTGGCAAATGCGGTCAGACCGTAAAACCACACCACCGAGGCCGTTATCGCCCCTAAGCCAAACCACCACTGTGTCTGTGGAAACTTGGTATTGGCAATCGAGCCAATCAGCATCAGCGTATCCAAATAAACGTGCGGGTTTAACAGTGTCAACGCCAACGTAACGACAACGGCCTGTTTTGCGTTTAGCACCGGACGCTCGTTGGTTTTCATCGTGTGGCGTTTCAACATCGACCTAAACGACAGTAAACCATAGCCCAACAAAAACACAGCCCCGACGACCGTAATCCACCGGGCCAAATCCGGCACGCTGTGCAACAACGCACCCAAACCGCCGATACCGGCAGCAATCAGCACCGCGTCGGATACCAGACAAACCGTGGCAATCAACCACTCGTGGTTGCCTTTTAGCGACTGCGACAACACAAAGGCATTTTGTGCCCCGATAGCGGCAATTAAGCCACCGCTCAACAAAAAACCCTGACTGATTTCGTTTAAATACACGATCGCTGTCTAACGGTTGTCACGGTATTTTACCGCTTTTACTCTTCGTCCGGTTGTTCGCGCATGGTCTTAATGCCGCTGACAAAACGACCCAGTGTTTTCGACAACACTTTCTTTTCAATTTTAATGTCGATAACGTGGAAATGGGCTTTATCAGCCAACGCTTGTTCAAAAGATTGCTTCAATTCGGCACGGTTATTGGCTCTGTATCCAATACCGCCCAAGCTATCGCCAATGGCTTTAAAATCAAGCAGCGGCAAATCGTTAAATGCCGACTCGGGCTGAAAAGTACGCAGCATTTCCCAAGAAGCGTTGTTAAAGACCAAAATAATCGGATTAAGTCCATAACGCGGCATATTTAATATTTCCCAACCCGTCATTTGGAAAGCCCCATCGCCAACCAAAATAATCGGCCGCTCACCGGAGGCGGCCTGCAAGCCAAATCCGGCGGGAACGCCATAGCCCATGGTAGCATAAAATGCCGGAGCGACAAGACGGGTATTGCGAACATCCAGAGTGGTAAAGAAACAATCGCCCATATCGGTGGCAAGCCACATATCGCCATGCTCTTTGAACACATCATTCAGTAAAATGGCAATGTCATTGGGTTTACAGATTGCCTCATCGGCGCTAAAGCCGTATTCGTAATAGACCGTATGATCATATATTTTTTTCTCTTTCGGCGCTTTGCACTGTGCCAATAATTGTTTCATCAAGTGCGGTAACGGAACGCCATCAAAGCCGAAATATCCCAGCGAACAGCCCTCATCGCCGCTAACAATGGCGTGGTTAAAGTCAATCGAATCAGCTGACAAACCAAAATTAGTATCATTGAGTAAAACGCCAAATAAAATGGGCAAATCGGAATGAGTGACCAGATCAAAGACATTGCGATGACCGCCCTTGCCAACATAAGTACCGCGATAATCGATATTTTCCGACTCGCTAAATAAACCGCGCGCCATCAAGGTAGTGACAACCGGTATATCCAGTCGACGCGATAATTCGGCAATTTCAGACTCCACGCCAAAGCGCTTGACTTCGATGCCGGCAATGATTATTGGGTTATCGGCGCAGGCGATTTTATCTAAAATAGCCTTGGCGCAGGCTTTGACCTTGTCCTGATCTGCATGCCACAACCGTTTTGGCGGTCTTGGCACGGCACGGCACGGCATAAAGACCTGGTCGCGCGGAATTTCAATATACACAGGGCGTGAATAGCGAATACAATTGGCCAATACGCGGGCAATCTGCTCAGGTGCCGCCTTGGGATCACTTAATACCACTTGATCAACGGTGACTTCTTTGTAAACGTTAATTTGTGAATGCAAGTCCTTCGCTTGGTGGTGCAGCAACAGCCCGTTGACTTTTTCCGACTCCCCGGGACCACCGGAAATCACCACAACAGGGGTTTTTTCGGCGTATGCCGTAGCGATGGGATTAACCATATTTAAACCACCGGCGCCATAAGTGACGGCGGCAACGGACGGTTTGCCATGATAGCGCGTCGCGGCATCAGCGGCAAAACCAACGCTCGGCTCGTGACTCATGTAATATGCCGGTAAAATCTGCGATTCTTCAACGACCTTAAAAAACGGCAGGGCAAAATCCCCCGGAATACCAAAAATCTCCGAAACACCGTAGGCTTTGAGTCCAAGTAGTAATTGTTCAGCTAAATTTTTCTTCATTTTAAATTCTCAGTAAGTTGTATCAGTAAGTTGTAATTGTCTATTTTTACCCGTTGTGCATTTGGGAAGTCGTATTACGTATTTCAAGTAATACGTGTAAATGCAGATAGCAACAATAAATTACCCGTCATTGCGAGGCGCGAGTAACGAGGCAATCTCCAACGACTTTGCATAATTATTCAATTTAAGCGACAAACCATCTCCACTGTAGCAGGAAATTACTTCGCTATCGCTCGTGATAAAGAAATACCATTTAATAACATATCACTAAGCATTCTTCTGCAAATGCACAACGAGTTAATGAAGGCTAATTATACTCTACTTTCTCGAAACTCAGCATTTCATCCGGTCAATTAAATAATAAATACGTTTTAACCCGTCGTGCATTTAGGAAGTAACACTTAAATAATTCACGTTAAATCATATAATAACAATCAGTTATCCGTCGTTGCGAGAAACGAGGCACGAGTGATGCAGCCATCTCCAATCACTTTGCATCAGATTTAATTCAAACGATAGACCTTTCTCGCTGTAGTAGGAGATTGTGTGATCACCAAAAGAGCTAAAACGAATAATACACATCTGGCCTCAATGCGTATTTCAGTGTTATAGTGGTGGTGAAGGGTAAAGTGCGGTAAACCCGGGGCGGGCTTTATCGATTACAGCTGATTTTTTTAACTACTTTGAAATGATAGCAATACCATGATATACGAAGAAATTAACTTTGACGGTCTGGTGGGCAATACCCATAATTATGCGGGCCTGTCGTTTGGCAACGTCGCATCCGATAGTAATAAAGGACGAATTTCGTCCCCCAAAGCAGCCGCCTTGCAGGGCCTTGCCAAGATGAAAGCCCTGTCGGATATGGGATTAAAACAGGGTGTTTTACCCCCGCATATTCGCCCTTTTATGCCCTTTTTGCGTCATATCGGCTTTTGCGGCGATGACGCCAGCGTGTTACGGCAGGCAAAGCAGCATCCACATTACCTGAACGCCGCTCATTCAGCGTCGAATATGTGGGTGGCCAACGCGGCAACGATTGCCCCGTCAGCCGATAGCGCTGACGGGCGGGTTCATTTTACCCCTGCTAATTTATCTTCGATGCTGCACCGTTCGATTGAACACCCGCAAACCGCGCAGGCGTTGAAAAGCATCTTTGCTGACGACCGCTATTTTGCCCATCACCAAGCGCTGCAGGGACAAATTCACGGCGATGAGGGAGCGGCAAACCACACCCGGTTTTGCCGTCAGTACGGCGACAAAGGGCTACATTTTTTCGTTTACGGCCAATCCGTCTTTCAACCGCAAGCCAAACCGAAAGCATTCCCCGCCCGACAAACGCGAGAGAGTTTTGAGGCCATCGCCAGACTGCATCAATTGGATAAAAAACAGTGCGTATTTGCCCAACAGCACCCCGATGTCATTGACAAAGGCGTATTTCACAACGATGTCATTTCGGTGGGAAACCGCCATATCCTGTTGACTCACGAAAAAGCCTTTGTCAACCCCCAAGCGGTGTATGCTGAGCTGAGTGAAAAATATCATATAATCAGCGGTGATACGTTAAATATTGTCGAAGTTCCCGATGCCTTGGTTAGCGTTGAGGATGCCGTTAACAGTTATTTATTCAATTCACAATTGGTTAGCACCGACAACGGCATGGTGCTGATTGCTCCCAGCAACTGCGAAGAACATCCCGCCGTCAATACCTACCTCAGCCACTTAATCGACAGTGATGCCGGCATTGACGATGTCCAGTTTTACGACGTTAAACAAAGCATGGCAAACGGCGGCGGTCCGGCGTGTTTACGCCTGCGCGTGGTGCTGAGCGAAGAAGAGCTCGCCCACCTGTCGGGCAGAGTGATGCTGGACGATGCTTTATACGGCGATTTGGTCGCCTGGGTAGAAAAACACTACCGCGACACGCTATCGCCGCAGGAATTGGGCGATATTGCCCTGCTGCATGAAACCACCGTTGCTCTTACCGAGTTAAGTGACATTTTACAACTGCCGGATTTGTATGCCTTGGGTTCGTCAACCGATGAATGAGTTAGACCGTTTACAAGAAAAAATCGCTTTTCAAGAGCGCAGCATTGAGCAACTAAACGATGCCGTCACCGACCAGCAACGGCAAATTCAGCGCTTGAGCGAAGAAGTGCGGATTTTGGCCCAGCTGTTGCGCGAGCGACGGGAAAGCGAACAAAGCCAAGCGACAGGGGCAAGTAGCGTTATCCATGAAATACCACCGCATTACTAGAATGGGCCTGTCGGAAAACTCATCATATTGTGTCATAATATACGATAAATTTCATCTTTGGTATTGCCCATGTCGAACCGCACCCAAAACAGCCTTTTT
>PDWJ01001960.1_pt1 | contig 23699 bp, 20 predicted proteins | sample 1430881 | NCBI WGS metagenome assembly PDWJ01 (sample SAMN01162460, study PRJNA174530) | Oral metagenome, whole genome shotgun sequencing project. | biome: Marine environment; feature: Marine mammal; material: Swab sample of the gingival sulcus; isolation source: swab sample of gingival sulcus... | reverse complement strand
ATTTGTTGGAAAAATCTTATCAAGCACATTTAGAAAGCGAAAGATGACAAAAGAAGATTGGAAAAATCTTTTGTTAGAAAATCGCGATAACGTCATGTTAATCGCAGCGGCTTTGATACAGTACAGTAAAGCAAATGATCTGCCAGAGGCAACGCGAAAACAGCTCATGCAATTAATGCATCTTGAAGCATTAATCCCAATTATCGAATTTAATATTGATGTTAAAGATAGTATAGTTAATAATCAAGCGTTATCAAGTGTTAAAGATTGGTTGTATGAAATCGAAAAAGAAAAGTTATTTATTAACCACGATATGTATGTAAAATTGAAAGCAATGTTGGGCTATGAACACGATAAAGACATCGTCGATTTGTATAGAGAATTAGATGCCTATTTAGATAGATTTCCGAGGCGTTCCCCAGTTTGTCGTCATGGCGAAATTATCAAACTGAAGCGTGGTATGATGATTTATTTATTAATAGCGCTATCAGTGCGGTTAATCAATACGCCGATCGCTTAAGTGAAATGAACAGCGAATCGCGTAAACGGATCGATGTTGTATTTGACGAAGTGGCAGAAATCGATAAAAGCTACGCCGAAAAATTGCGTGAGAGTAATCAAGCATTAAGACAAGTGAGTGAAAAAATTACTGAGTTATGCGATGCAATTGGTTAAAGCGTGTTATTTTAGCGTTTGAAGATGGTATTTGAAAAAGTGATAAACAAGTATATGCGTCTCGGTAGCCGTTTGGTTGCCGAGATTGGTTTTATATTATTGATTAAAGATAATATCAAACCGTCATCTCGAATAATGCACAACCCGTCATCTCGAGCGCAGTCTAGAGATCTGCTAGCGTATGTCATCTCGACCGAAGTGGAGAGATCTCGCTTTTAAACCCGAGATTTCGCGATTACGGCAACGCCTACACTCGAAATGACCGACTAGTAATGTACGAGATAAGTCTTAGTAAAGAAGTTGCCAAAAAATAGCTTTAAAATACTTTCATCTTAAAGCAAATAATAGTATAATTTGTGGTGTAATTTTCATAGAAATACTAAGTTTAATGCCTAAAAAGTATAAGTTAACTAAAGTAAAAGGAGAAAATTGTTGTAATGAGGATGTCATGTTCAAAAAAATAGAAGCAGTTTTTAACAATCGCTATAATGTAATCAAAGAACTTGGTCGCGGCGGTATGAGCGTTGTTTATTTGGCTGTCTCAAACGATCAATTACAACAGTACCGTGCTATTAAAATTGTAAAATATGAGATGATTGCTGGCGATAGTGTATTGCACGAAGCGCGCATCTTAAAAGACTTAGAACATGATGGCATTCCGCGTATTGTTGAAATATCTAACGACACTGCAGCGAAACAGTTGTATTTGGTGCAAGAATACGTTGCTGGCAAAAATTTAAAACATGTTCGCACGCTTAGCGACGGTATCAGTGAAGTCATACTATTAAACTGGTTTAAGTATCTTGCTATTTTATTGAGTTATATACATGATAAAGGTGTTATTCATGGTGATATTAAACCAGAGAATATCATGTTTACCAAAGAGGGCAAATTAAAGTTAATTGACTTCGGTATTTCGTTTAGTGAACAACACAAAGCCAAGCGCGCCTATAGTAATTACTATGCTTCTCCAGAACAAGCCGCTGGTCGCGAGGTTGATGTGCGTTCTGAATTATATTCGCTTGCTATGACAATGTATGCAGTTTTTGTTGGTAATGAGTTATTACTCAATACTAAAGATAGAAAAAAACCATCGAAACAAGAATTAGACGCAACATTTAAAATGAATGGTTTGTCGAGCGTTTTTAATAAATGTGTTGCAGAAAAACCGGAAAAACGCTATCAAGATATGCACGAACTACTTGCAGATTTAAACTGTATAGAGAGCGAAAAAAATATAAAGCAGCATTTCAGTTTTACGAAGTCGCTACAGCTTTGGCTAGCAATGGCGTTAGTGTTTTTAGGTTTGATTTTTACAATGGGCGGATTATCTAGAATGTCAATTGACAGAGAAATAACCTATAAAAACGAATTGCAGAAAATTCAAGATTTTATCGAAGTAGGCAAGACAAATGAAGCACTTATCATACTGAGTACACTTGATCCTGAAGTGCAAGATAGACAAAAAGTGAAACTACTTAATGTCAGATTACTGTACGAAAACGCCGATTTTAATAACTGTGTTGACTATATCAAAGGTCTAAAAATAGACGGCGCATCAATTGATAATGAAATAATATATTATTATGCAAAGTCATTTTATTATTTATCAGATTACGAACAGGCGGCTAAACACTTTAAGGAATTATATTTACTAAATAAAATAGATCAATCAATCAATTGTAATTACTTGATTTCACTTATTCAAGCCGACAAGTTAGGCGTCGCTGAAAAATTAGTTGCTGATCAACGAGGCAGCGTTGCAGAACAGTTACTTAACACAATTTCAGATGCAGAGTTGGCGCTTTTAAATAAAAAAAACGATTTAGCGATTAAAAAATATCGCCAAGCAATTGAAGATATCGATGACAATGAACTGGCATTTGATATAAGTTTGCGCATCGCTGATATTTATGCTGAAAGTGAAAATCGACAAAATTTATTAGATAAAGCGACGATTGAGTATCTAGAAAGCGTCACAAAGCGCTTTGAAAATGGTCGAAAAAAGTATTTGTTGCAAGAAGCATTGGCAAATATATACCAACTTGAAGCAAAACATGGCGACGATAAAAAGAAGATACAAGAAAATTACAAAAAAGCGATTGATTTGTATGAGGAGTTGCTAAGTGTACAACCTAAGCGTGAAGGCGCTTTTAATAAATTAGCAAATCTCTATCGGCAACGCTCAGAATACGATGAACTCAATCGTTTAATAGTTAGGTTTGACGACGATTTTTCGGATTTAGTATTTTATCGTATACAAGTGTTATTATTTATGTTAGATCAACAGGCATTAAATGATAAAAAGGCGCGTGATTATAGTGCATTTGAAAAATCGTATCGATCTTTTTTAAATGAATTTGAAAAAGTTGACGACAGTAGTGAGTATCATCAACTCAACAAGCGGATAAAAGCATTGGTAAAAGCAGGTTTTATTGATGATGCTATTTTAAGTGAAAGGTAAATGCTATTATGAAATCGGAAAACGCGATATTGTACATAGGTTTAGCCGCTATATTTTTAGGGCTAATCTGGCTGGCTTTTCAACTGTATAAGCAAAATCGGTTAAAAAAGAAAATTGAGCGATTAGAAGCTGAGAGAAATGTTGTTTATAAGCACGATATCGAAGTTCTAATAAGCCAAGTGTTTAAATAGGTCGATTAGCTACGAAAGGTAGGAAATAGTAATGGTAAAATGTGAGCATTGTAATCTCGTTTATAATGAAGGCGTTTTTTGCGTTAAATGTGGCAAAAAAATGGTTGAATACGATGAATTGGCTCAAGATGAAAATGACAATATAACACGTATTACTTTGATTGATGAATCAATCGATAAGACTGCGCCGTCAGAAGAGTTAGAAGTAGAGTGGCAATTTAAAGATGATTCTGATAGAGATTCTCATAGTGATGTAGAAAGTGAAATATATAAAGCTCAAACTGAAGACGAGCTTATTTCTACGCCGACGCTGTTTATAAATAAACTAGATAACGAGCAAGAAACTGATCAACAACCAGAGGGGAAAAAGCGAGCAAGTTTTTTTGGCTATATTAAAAAAAGAAGCGAGCTGGTTGGTCAGTCAAAGTGGCTACGCTATTCTATTATTGCGATAGTATTTGTTGTTGTAGCAGTGATAGGCGGCATCGTGTACGATTTTAATACGAGCCAGATATATGATGTTGTTGATAGAAATATAAAAGATGATTATTTGTTAGCTGATATTGTAGATAGAAGTTTTGATAAAAACAAATTCAATATTGCATTGAGTGAAAGCGAAATAAATGGCTTAATATATCAGCTTGTTGATTATCAAGCACTTTCTGATAATTTTGGTGAGAATGTAAAAGCGTTTTATTATGATGCAAAAAGACAGGCTTTTGTCGCCAATTTTGACACCTCGATTGCAAAAACCTCGTTATTATTTGATGTTGTCTTTGAAACTGACAATAAAATTCGCCTGAGCAATATTAGGGTTGGCAAAAGAGAACACAACTACCCGCTCTTGATTATTAAATTTTTTACTGGTTTTAAAAGTGATGAAATTAATATAAATAGTCAAATTTATCAGATAGATAAGTTCGAGCAAGGCACTAAACTTGTCATTGATGGTAGTATTAAAGAGACGTTTTTACTTAATATCATCGATCAAATACGCAAAGTGAATAAGGCTAGATTTATTGATTACATCGTTTCGCTGACAACAGATGAAACTGATGGCAAAATTATAGTAGATGCCTATAATAATTTTCAATTGGAACAAACCAAGATAATTTTGTCATCTGCTATTAAAAGTCATGCAGCGCGTACGACGTGGTTAATGTTGTTGGACCAAGATACCCAAAATAATTTGTTTTATAATATTAATGCCTCTCTTGTTTTCTGGCGTTTAGAAGGTGTTTCTTCTTTAGTCAATGATTTTCAATCAAGGCGTGTGCAGTATTTAAAAGATTATGAACGCTATGTTGACGAACAGGCCGTCAAGCGCTTAACAAATGATATTGAAGCGATTTATGAGTCTATTGTAGAAGAGCATATGGCAGCTGGTCTGCCCATTAAACTGGTACCTTTGCATGGCCGTTTTTATTCACGTAATTTAGGTAAATACTATGACGGTAAAAGAGCAAGTGACGACGGCAATTACTATTTGATCTTTGCAATAAATGATGAAATGGCAATAGGCGTTAAAACTAAAGATGGTTTTTCTTATGTCACCAGGCAAAAAAACGGTGAGATAAGTGATGCTAAGCAGGTAGAATCGAAAGAAGCATTATTAGCTTCAATTGAGTATGAACCTATCGATGGTCCAGCCGCTCATATGTTGCCAAAGAATGACCCTGTTAGAGATACTATACTACAAGTTGTCAAAGCTCACCTGAAAAGTGCTGAAAAGCCGTTTGTAAGATATTTAAGTAGCGATGGCAAATATGCTTTCTTGATTTGTTCTACAGTAGAAGATGTTCAGAAAATAATAAAAGTTTTGCTTGAAAAAGATAGCGATGGTGTATGGCATGTAAAACTAACCGATGATAGTAATTCTATGTTAGAAGCTTTCAAAGATGCAATTGCCCAGCAAAGTTTTAATGTGAAAGTATTACCGCCATTTGATATTGAAGACTTCAAAAGTTACTATTACCAAGCAGAAGAAATTGAACGCGTAACCGAATATCTAAAAGCTAAAAAATCAATTGTAAATAGTTCAAAGGTAAAATTCTTTTCGCGAGCAGGAGATAATTTGAATATTGAGTTTGATAACGGGGCACAGGTTTTGATCATTTTTAGTGAAGGCTCAAAGACCAGTTTTGAAGACTTGATCTTGATAGATAACACTGTGCCGATTGAGCAGTATTACTCAATGCTAAAAACTAATAAAGCGTTTCCGAATGATTTACCCATTTATTTATTTACGCATTAGATTAACAGAAATATAGTATATATCGGTGCCGTTGGCGCCGATTTTTCTTATGAAAAAGTGGCCTAAATGATTGACTGCGCCCCCAAAATTATTTTTTAAAATATGTCAAAGTAGATTGCTTTTTGGCGTAACTCACTATAGACTGTATAGTGAGGGATAATGCAATAATATCATCAAGGAGCTTTTATGAAAATGAAATTAATAACTGGCGCCTTAGGGCAAATTGGTACAGAATTGATCGACGCTTTAATTGATAAACATGGCGCAAAAAATGTCATCGCAACCGATATTGTCGACGACCCCAAGACGCCTTGTCTATACCACAAACTCGATGTCACCGACAAAACAGCATTTAACACACTATTTGAAAAATATGGCATCGATGAAGTATATCATTTGGCATCTATATTATCAGCGAAAGGCGAACAGAATCCCGATTTATTGTGGACGGTCAACATGGGTGGGCTTGAAAATGTGCTCAATTTAGCCCGTCAATATAAGTTTAAAGTTTTTATACCAAGTTCAATTGCGGCATTTGGGCCAACGACACCTGCTGATGCTACACCACAGGTTACGATTCAGCGCCCGACCACAATCTACGGTGTTTCAAAAGTGGCAGGTGAGCTACTTGCTGATTATTACGTCAATAAATACGGCGTCGATGCCAGAGGTTTGCGCTTTCCTGGTTTAATTTCTAGCAAACAGCTACCGGGCGGCGGTACGACCGATTACGCTGTTCACATCTATTACGAAGCACTAAAACAGGGCAAATACACCAGTTATATTGCCGCAGGCACTTACCTAGATATGCTCTATATGCCCGATGCCATAAAAGGCATTATCGACTTAATGGCAGCTGATGCTAAAAACTTAAAAAATCGCAATGCTTACAACATAACAGCCATGAGCATAGACCCTGAAAAATTAGCAGAATCAATTAAAAAATACATACCGACATTTGAAATAGATTATGATGTTGATCCAGTCAGACAGGCGATTGCAGAGTCATGGCCAAATAGTTTAGATGACTCGGCGGCACGTGCCGAATGGCATTGGCAACCTGAATATGATTTAGACAAAATGACGCAAGATATGTTAACTAAACTAAAAGAAAAAATGGGAAAGGAGTAGTTATGTTTACAAATCAATCAATTGAAAGCAGCATGCGCATTAAACTTGACAATAAGTTGCCCGAGTATCCGACGTTTAAAGAGGGAATTAGACGTGCACCAAAACGTGAATTTACACTGACTAAAAATCAAACGCGTATCGCTTTGATGAATGCGCTGCGCTATATTCCTGAAGAACTACACGAAACACTCGCTCCTGAATTTATCGAAGAACTGATGACACATGGTCGCATCTATGGTTATCGCTATCGTCCAGAGGGTGCACTTTCTGGCAAGCCAATTGATCAGTATAAGGGGGCTTGCACAGAAGGTAAGGCGATTCAGGTCATGATTGACAATAATTTAGACTTTGATATTGCGCTCTATCCTTACGAATTAGTTACTTATGGCGAAACAGGTCAGGTTTGTCAAAACTGGATGCAGTATCAATTGATTAAAAAGTACTTAGAAGTAATTACCCAAGAGCAGACATTAGTTGTGATGAGTGGACACCCGCTTGGACTATTTAAATCATCACCAGAAGCACCGCGTGTCATCATTACAAATTCTCTGATGATTGGTATGTACGATACGCCTGAATGGCAAAACAAAGCACAGGCAATGGGTGTTGCCAACTATGGTCAAATGACAGCAGGTGGTTGGATGTACATTGGCCCACAGGGTATTGTTCACGGTACGTTTAACACGGTTATGAATGCAGGCAGATTAAAGCTTGGTATTAAAGGTGATCAAGACTTAGCAGGTGTACTCTATGTGACATCAGGTCTTGGTGGCATGAGTGGTGCACAAGGTAAAGCCGTTAAAATAGCCAATGGCGTTGGCATTATCGCCGAAGTTGACTTTTCACGTGTGATGACACGTTACGAACAGGGTTGGGTCGACAGCTATACCGATTCTTGCGAAAAGGCCTTTGCTGAAGCAAAAGAATATATGGAAAAAGGTGAAGGCAGAGCAATTGCCTTCCATGGTAATGTCGTTGACCTACTCGAATACGCTTTAAATAACAATATTAAAATTGACTTATTATCAGACCAAACATCGTGCCACGTACCTTATGATGGTGGTTACTGTCCACAGGGGATGACATTTGATGAGCGTACAAAAATGCTAGCAGAAGACAAGCAGCGCTTTGTCCAAGAAGTTGACAAGACATTGCAAAAACACTATAAAGTTGTTAAAGCATTGGTAGACAAGGGCGCTTACTTCTTTGACTATGGCAACGCCTTTATGAAAGCCGTTTATGATACTGGCATTACCGAAATCACCAAAAATGGCGTTGACGAATCAGAAGGTTTTATTTTTCCGTCATATGTTGAAGACATTATGGGACCCATGCTATTTGACTATGGTTATGGCCCGTTTAGATGGGTTTGTTTATCGGGCAAGCCAGAAGACTTGCGCAAGACTGACCACGCGGCCATGAACTGTATCGACCCTAATCGCCGCGGTCAAGACAGAGACAACTACGTTTGGGTTCGCGATGCCGAAGAAAACAAATTAGTCGTCGGCACACAGGCCAGAATACTCTATCAAGATGCCATGGGGCGCCTAAAAATTGCCCTTAAGTTTAATGAAATGGTCAGAAACGGCGAAATTGGTCCAGTTATGTTAGGTCGTGATCACCACGATACAGGCGGTACAGATTCGCCATTTAGAGAGACGTCAAATATTAAAGATGGCTCAAATGTCATGGCTGAAATGGCTGTACACTGCTTTGCCGGCAACGCTGCGCGCGGCATGTCAATGATTGCTCTACACAATGGCGGTGGCGTTGGTATCAGCAAGTCAATCAACGGTGGTTTTGGTATGGTACTTGACGGTTCAGAAAGAGTTGACAACATCTTAAAACGTGCGATGCCATGGGATACCATGATAGGTGTTGCCAGACGCAACTGGGCGCGCAATGAAAACGGTGTGTCAACTTGTATTGAATACAATGAAACACATAAAGATTCTGACCATATTACATTACCATATGTGGCAGATCAAAAATTAGTTGACAGCTTGGTTGATAAACATTATAAATAATTTTATTGGACTTGTGCCAATGGAAGCGATGGTTCAAACAGCAGAATGGTACTTGGGTGTTGAAGACTTTTCAATGGAACAAGTGCTCGAAAAAAGGATGATGGAATAATGGCTGATAAAGTAGTATTAATTAACGCAAGCGAGCTAGTCACTTGTACAGGTCACACTGCGAAGTACGGCTCAGCAATGAACGAGCTTGGCGTTGTTTACGACGGCGCTGTTGCCATGGAGGGTGGCATTATTACCCATGTCGGTAAAACAGAAGATGTCGTCAATGCCATTCAAATAGAAGAATATGACGTCTATGACGTCACTGGTAAAACGGTTATGCCTGGTTTTATTGACCCGCATACTCATTTTGTGTTTGGCGGCTACCGCCAAGACGAATACGGCTGGCGATTGCAAGGTCAAACCTATGTCGAAATTATGGAAAAGGGTGGCGGCATTAACAGTTCGGTTAGGCACACCAGTGAAGCCAGCTTTCAAGAATTATTTGATGCAGCGTATGCACGGCTCGATTCAATGCTCAGCTTTGGCGTAACCACAGTTGAGGGCAAGTCGGGCTATGGTCTGTATCTTGACACTGAACTAAAACAACTAAAAGTTTATAAGGCATTACAGCGCGAACACCCACTTGATATTGCAGTAACTTATTTGGGGCCACACTCAGTGCCAGCCGAATATAAAGGCAAAGAGATGGACTTTATCAACTACCAGATTAACGACTGTTTACCAGCTGTTAAAAGTCTTGAAATTGCTGAGTTTGCCGATATCTTTTGCGAAAGAGGTGTCTTTGACATCGACCAATCACGTGCCTTTTTAAAGGCAGCGCAAAATATGGGCTTTAAGCTCAAAATACACGCTGATGAAATCGTATCATTGGGCGGCGCAGAACTGGCTGCCGAAGTTGGCGCAATATCGGCTGACCACTTATTACAGGCATCTGATAAGGGCATCGCTGATATGATCGAAAAAGGCGTTGTGGCTACACTTTTGCCAATTACAGCCTTTAGCTTAAAAGAACATTACGCCCGTGCGCGCGACATGATCGACCGTGGTGCAGCAGTTGCCTTAGCAACTGATTTAAACCCAGGTAGCTGTTTTAGCGAATCAACACCACTGCTCATTGCACTGGCGACCATACAGATGCAAATGACACCAGAAGAAACAATTACAGCGTTGACGATCAATGCTGCAGCGGCAATTGACAGAGCAGACCGTATTGGTAGTATTGACGTCGGCAAACAAGCTGACATTGTGATACACGAATTTCCCTCGTATAAGTATTTACCCTACCACATAGCCGTGTCTACGGTTGAAACCGTCTTTAAAAAAGGCGAAATCATTTACGAAAGACCATTTTAGGAGGAACTATGCTCGTTGAAAACAAATTAACCGATTTTTTAAATGAATTACATTCTAATTCACCAGCCCCTGGTGGCGGTAGCGTAGCGGCGCTCAATGGCGCAATTGCTGCATCATTAGTTGGCATGGTGGCAAACCTGACAATCGGCAAAAAAAACTACGCAGAAGCAGAAGCAGAAATGAAAGTCGTCGCCGCTAAAATGAACGAAGTCAAAGATAAGTTTTTAGACTTGGTTGACAAAGATGCCAATTCATTTAACGGTGTTATCGCTGCATTTAAAATGGCAAAGGATACAGAAAAGCAAAAAGCTGCTCGTACAGCTGCAATTCAAAAGGGCTATAAAGAGGCTATTGCCGTACCACTTGATGTTGCAAAATCTGCAGCTGAGCTATTTGATGACATTGAAGTGGCATTTAAAAAAGGCAACAAAAATGCTGAATCTGATGCTTTAGTTGCTGCTATTTCAACCAGAACAGCCATCTTAAGTGCACTTCTCAATGTCGAAATAAACCTTGCAGCAGTCAAAGACGAAGCCTATGTCGAAGTTTTACGCAAAGAGGTCGCTAACCTACGTAAACTTGCCAATGAAGGTGAAGCTAAGATATTAAATCAAAAATCATTTTAGTGTGTTTTTAATTAAAAGTCGTCGGAATTTTTCGGCGACTTTTATTATATTACTCTATTTTATTGCTGCCAATTGTGTTATCATAGAAGTGGTGGAGTTTTAGCATGTAGTTACGGGGGCATATGTTTTTACAATTAGAAGAAAGTTGGATCAGTGCAGCGAAAGCCTATTGTTTTCAGTATCCGTTAGAGACATTAGAAATTAGTTATTATTTAATCAATCGCCAAGCTTTGGCTGCTAATGGCGATAAGCGCAATGGACGGCTGTATGGTTATATCGAAAACGATCAGTTGTCATCATTAGTGCTATTTAACGATAAAGGCGTGATGTATATTAGTAATCACGCCGCTAAATTATTTGAAAAAGTAGATTTTTTAAAGACAATCCGTCGCGAAAATCCGACGTTGGTACGTGGCACTAGGCAACAAGTCGACCGCGTCTTTTATTTCTTGCAACGGGCTCTTAAACAATTTAAGATTACTGCGACACTATTAATGGCTTGTAATCAGCATGTCGATCAAGTGACGCCAGCAATAGTGCCAGCTCAAACGATTGACTGGCAGCGCAATGCCGCTTTTTTAGTTGAAGTAGAAAAACAGTTTCGTGATCGGCCGTTAATCTTAAACAACTTGCGTCAAAAATTACACAATGCAGTAAATTTAGATTTTTATAGCGCCTATCAAATAGACGGTGTCCCTGTTGGCCAAGTAGTCGGCGAGTTTTCGACTTGGCGGTACGGTGTCATCGGTGGCTTATACGTTTTGCCAAAATGTCGCAATAAACAGTATGGCGAGGCATTAATGCGTCATGCGGCAGCGCAATATCGCGATAAAAAATTAACGCCGATCTTCTATGTTGTTGCCGATAATCAAGTGGCACTGGCACTTTATAAAAAAATGGGCTTTCATACGCAGTTAGAGACGATGGACTTATCGATCGCACTTTAGGTGATATATGAAAAAATTTAACATCGCTAACGATGCTGCTGATCAGCGGTTAGACCGTTATTTAGTGAAGCTTTTGCCAAAGGCAAAAAAAGGTGAAATTCAGCGTTGGATTAGAACTAAAAAAGTAAAAGTAAATGGTTCAAAAAGTGCGCCCAATTATCGACTTGTGACAGGCGATGAAGTTTGGCTATTTTTAGCTGACCCGGTGATAGAAGACTACAGCTTGGTACAGCCATCAGCCACACCGAGTGATACACATTTAAAAATTGTCTATGAAGATGACGATATATTAATTGTCAATAAGCCAGTCGGTCTATTGACGCACCCTGATAAAACAGAATATAAAAATACGCTGGCAACGCGTGTGCAACATTATTTAAGGCATACCATTACAGCAACCTTTCGACCAGCCAGTATTAATCGACTCGACAAAAACACGTCAGGTTTGGTGTTGTTTGGCAAACACTATGCGGCGCTCAAATACTATAACCAATTAATGCGACAAGGCGCTATAAAAAAACAGTACAGCGCAATTTGTCAGGGTGAAATTACTGAAAAATTAGAACTAAAGGCCTATATAATTAAAAATGAAGCAACCAACAAAGTGACTATTGTTGATCGTGCAACTAACAACAGCAAGTGTATTTACACCGAAATATTGCCAGTTGAAACGGCCAATGGTTATTCCAGAGTAGTTGTCATACTGCACACTGGACGCACGCACCAAATTAGAGTAAGTTTAGCCCACTTAGGTTATCCAATAGTAGGTGATGTCAAATACGGCGGGCTAAAACTAAAGGGGGTAACAACACAGCTGCTTCATGCTGAAACATTAATAATAGGCGATAGGGTATACAGTGACAAAAGTGAAACAATTGAAAACTTGTGGAGGCGTTTAAAAGAATAATATGTCTGAAGAAAGCAAAATTATCGATACATTATTAGACCGTTACGACTATGCAGGCGTATATGACCTGTTGATAGAACTAGGGCTTGCTGAAACCGATATGGCGTATATTGTCAAATCGTGTCGCTATGCAATTAATTTCGACTTTGATAGCGCGATTGATATTATCTATAATTGTCGTGATGAGATTTTAGTCAAAAAACGTGTAAAAAACTTTATTGAATCGCTTAGAAATGCTAAAGCGGGGCGCGCTGAAGCAGTTTTTTCAGAACTGGTTGAAAGCGTTAAAATTCAGTTATTAAATGATGAACTAATCGACTTTTTAGGGCGCGTCTATCGCTTTAAAGAAGCCATCTTAAAATACCTATTTATACAGCGTTACACTGGTAATAAGCGCATTGATTTGTTATCAGAAAACATGTCTAAACGCTATCAATTAAGGGTTTTGCGTAGTAAATACGACATACACAACAACAATATCAGTTATGCCATAACAACATATTTTGAAAAGTTTCAAGCAGCTGATTTTGAGGCAAAGAAAATCATCGACATTTTAGAATCTAAGCAGATGAATAGGTTAATAGAATTGCGCAACGATTCAATTGTTGGTCATGGTTTTATTGGCATTAGTCGGCGTGATATCGCCGATGTCTATGGTGATCCAATGATGGTACTAGACCAATTTTATGAATGTTTAGGCATACTCAATTTAGAAGTAGAGAAACATAAATACGATAACATCAACAAATTTTTGCGCGCGCTTTCTAGCCACGTTAAGGCCACCAAATTGATGGCAAAAGTAACCGAATTTGAATAATTAGTGGAGGCAGAATGAACAAAGACAGTAAATTTATGATTGAACTTATCGAATGGGCAAAGTCAATTGCCTTTGCGCTTTTTATCGGGGCATTAATCATTGTATTCGCTAGACCGTCGCTCATTATTGGGCCGTCAATGGAACCGACATTTTATGAAAAACAAATTGTTTTAGTTGAAAAAGTGTCGTATTTTATACATCAACCGCAGCGTGGTGATGTCATTGTTGCACAAACTGATTTACCGCTCAATAAGTGGTTTAAAAAAGCAATTATTAAACGGGTAGTTGGCTTACCTGGCGATATTATTAAAATAGAAGACGGTGCGGTTTACATCAATGGCGACAAGTATTATGAAACCTATTTAAAAGATGGTTATACCTCGATTGAAGGCGAATGGATCGTACCCGAACACTGCTTGTTTGTAATGGGCGATAACCGCAATAATTCAAATGATTCACGTCGCAATGAAGTTGGTTATATTGATTTTTCGCGAATAAAAGGAAAAGTCTATTTGCGGGTTTTTCCGTTTAATATGATTAAAACATTTTGAAAAGAGGAAAGTGCGAAGTCTCTCTCACGTGTCATTTCGAGCAAAGCATAGCCTCTGCTTGTCATTTCGAGCGACCGTAGGGAGTGGAGAAATCTCTCTCGCATGTCATTTCGAGCGTAGTCGAGAAATCTCGGGTTTCAATACAAAAAACAAGTGCACTAGAAAATATATAACATCAACACAAAGCAGTAATAGCAAATAGGAGGCAGCTATGTCAAAATGTCACATTAATATTGGCGACTTATACAGTGCAGAGGTAGAGCAGGGTACAACACTTGTGCAAATTGCAGAAGATGTTCGTAGCTTAGTTGACATGCCAGTTTTGGCTTTTAAGGTCAATAACCATTTATCTGAACTACACCGTACAATTGAACAACCAGAAAACAACCTAGAAATTATCGATTTTAGCCACCCCGATGGCATTCGCATCGTGCAACGTGGCTTGTCATTTGTCTTTATACGTGCAGTAAAAGAACTATTTGACGGTGCCCGTGTCGATATTCAGCATTCACTTAGCAAGGGTCTATTCTGCGAAATCAAAAAAGAAACACCGTTAACAGCTGACGAAGTTGACCAAATCGATGCAAAAATGCGCGCGTTAATTGAAACTGACGAACCATTTGAGAAGATGACACTAAAAAACGACGAAGCGAAGCAAATTTTTGAAGCGCAGGGTATGCACTCTAAAGTAAAGCTTTTAAAATATCGCAATACAGGTGTGATTAATGTCTATAAATACGGCTGGTTATACAATTATTTTTATGGTTACATGGTTGCTTCAGCTGGTGTCTTAAAGGCATTTGAGCTGACATTTTTTGACGGCGGCGTCATTTTGCGTACGCCGCGTGTCAATTCAAATGGCAAAGTACCGCCATTCGAACCACAGCCCAAAGTGGCACAAATTCACCACGAATCTGAAAAGTGGGGCGATATATTAAACGTTGGTTATCTCTACAATATTAACGAGTTAATTCAGTCGGGCAAAATTACCGAACAAATTTTAATTAATGAAGCATTGCAAGAAAAGAAAATTGCCCAAATCGCTGATCAAATCACGCGCGAAAAACGCCGCATAGTCTTAATTGCAGGGCCGTCGTCATCAGGTAAGACAACCTTTGCCAATCGACTTAAAATTCAGCTTAAAGTCAACGGCTTAAAGCCAATTAACATGGGTACTGATGATTACTTTGTCGAACGCCAGTTTACCCCCAAAGACGAAAATGGCAATTATGATTTTGAATCAATTGAAGCAGTTGACTTAAAACAATTTAACGAAGATTTATTAGGCTTAATTGAGGGCCGCGAAGTTGAACTACCTATTTTTAACTTTCAGACTGGCTCGCGTGAATACCACGGTAAAAAATTAAAAATTGCGGAAGATCAATTGATTATTATCGAAGGTATTCACGGCTTAAACCCTCGATTAACCGAAGCAATTGCTGATAGCGACAAGTTTAAAATTTATATTTCGTGTCTAACGCAGTTAAATATCGACAATCACAACCGCATTCCAACGACTGATTCGCGACTAATTCGTCGCATTGTGCGTGATAATAAGTATCGTGGTCATACTGCAGAAAAGACAATTAGCATGTGGCAGTCGGTGCGTCGTGGTGAAGAACGCAATATTTTTCCGTATCAAGAAACCGCAGATGTGATGTTTAATTCGGCAATGGTGCACGAATTACCAGTACTTAAAAAACACATTGAGCCATTACTGATGAACATTGCACATGACGCACCTGAATATTCTGAAGTAAAACGCATTCTCAAATTCTTAAGTTATGTGTTATCAGTGCCAAATGATGCTGTTATTCCCAATACGTCGATTTTAAAAGAATTTATTGGCGGTTCGGTATTTAGCGAATGATGACACGTCATTTATTCAAGCGCTAACTTGTTATTTCGCGTCGAGAAATTTCTCTCGCATGTATTTCGAGCGCAGTCGAGAAATCTTGGGTTTAAAAAACGAGAGCTTTCTATTGGGTGCTACGCATTTCAGTCGAGATGACAGACAGACTGTGGAACATAACAAGTAAAAACTTTAATCAAAATGACAAAAAGCAGAAAGCGTGCTTATGATAAGCGCGCTTTTACTTCGATAAATTACAATTAGATTACACCTATTTTAAATAATAAATTGTCGACTGCAAAAGTTGATAATATAATGTATGATAGTAGCGGACAAGGAGGTTATATGAAAAGAAAAATTACAGCAATTGCACTCCTATTAACACTTTTAGTGCAGCTCATACCAACTATTAGTTTTGCTGACAATTACCAACAAGCCGTGCGCGGCTTATGGGTGGCGTCAGTACTCAATTTAGATTATCCGGCCTCACCGACAACAGATGACGACTTATTAAGGGCCTATGCAATTGAAATATTAGACAGGGCAGAACAAATAGGATTTAACACTATCTATTTACAAGTGCGCCCAACCGCCGACGCCTTTTATAAATCTGACCTCTTTCCTTGGTCAAAATATTTAACTGGCGAAGAGGCAAAAGCGCCGAAAAACGATTTTGATCCGCTAGAATTTTGGGTTGAACAAGCGCATGCTCGTGGTATCGAACTACACGCTTGGTTAAACCCTTATCGCATCACCAAACGAAAAGATGGCGAAGCCGCTTATACGCCTGATATGCTCAGCGTCAATCACCCCGCCCGTTTACACCCTGAATGGACTGTTAGCCATGCGGGCAACTTATACTTTGATCCCGCATTACCGCAAGTGCAAAACTTAATTGTGCAAGGTGTGTCAGAAATTATCGAAAAATATGCTGTTGATGGCATTCACTTTGATGACTACTTTTACCCCAGTGCCGATTTTGATGATCAAGCTAGCTATTACCAATATGGCGACGGTATGCAAAAAGACGATTGGCGCCGCGCCAATGTCAATGCGATGGTACGCGCCGTTTATCAAACAGTTAAAAATCACGATCAAGCGCTTAAATTTGGCATTAGCCCGTTTGGTATTTGGGCGAATAAAGCTTCACTTGCCAATGGCTCAGCAACCAAGGGTAACCAGTCGTATTTTGCTCACTATGCTGACAGTTTAGCTTGGATCAACGAAGGCATTATCGATTACATTGCACCGCAAATATATTGGCATATTGGCTTTGATATCGCCAATTATACAACATTGGTTGACTGGTGGGTTGACCATACAAAGGGTACAGGTGTTGAATTGATCATTGGTCAAGCCGCTTATCGCTTAGGTAATAGCAGCCAAAAGAGTCCTTGGTATGGCAACGACCAAATATTTAGACAACTTGCCTATAATATGACAAAGCCACAAATCAGTGGCAGCATATTCTTTAGAGACGGCGATTTCAAAGACAGTGCTGCTTTGCGTTCGCGCCTAACTGGCTACTATCAAATGATTGACAATGGTGACTATTATCAAAATATATCAATTAATTTCCCCAATAATGGCTTTGGTACACAAGCTGATAAAGCCTATATCGCTGGTTATGCCAACCCCTTTAAGCCATTATTAATCAATGGCAAGCCAGTTAGCTATCGCTCGCCAAAGGGCTATTTTGGCACGCAAGTAACGCTTAAAAAGGGTAAAAATGTCTTTCAATTTAGCCAAGTAGATGATGAAAAAACAATTGTCATATATGGTGGCCGTTCAGCTAGTGGTACGTCAAGTGGCAGTAATTCTGGAAGCACAGGTTTTCACCCTGAAGAACCAAAACCCAAAAACGAGATTAACGGCAACTCGACATGGCCTCAGAAACAACAGCTAAGAGCATCTGGCGAAAAAATATGGTTGGCGTGCGATGCGCCAATCGGTGCCACAGTTAGCGTAGACTTTAATGGCGAAACAATTAGTTTAAAACCAAAGACAACTAAAAAGGGCGACCACAAGGTGTTAACGACTTTTAGCACATATTACACTTTGCCTAAATTAGCAGATGGCGAAACAAATCGTATGCTGGCTGCGCCGCTTTATAAAATGAGCTATCAGGGAAAAACTGATGAAAAGGCTGCACCTGCCAATTTTTCAATTATTACGCGACCTAACAACTACTATGCACGTGTTATCAAAGACCATATCGACACCTATTTTGAACCCAATCCGCGAAAGGGGTCTGACTATATTCTTGAAAAGGGTATGATAGATGGTGTCGTCGGCTTGACTAACAAATATGTTAAGTTGGCATCGGGCAGGTGGACATACCGCAGAAATGTCAGCCTGTTTTACGATATTCAGCCAGAATACAATCGTGTTTATGGTGCAAAATATATGTTTGGCGATCGTTTTGATTATATCGATGTGAAAATGTCGCAGCCGGTGGCAGTTGCATTGCAGTTAAAAGATGGTATATTGTCTGCCGAATTTGCCAATACGGTAGAACTCCCTAATATAAAAAATAATAAAGCAGGCTTAATTGGTAAAGTCGAAACAGAAACAAACGACGACACCAACCGCGCTACTTATAAATTTACCTTTAAAGAGTTCAGCGAACTACATGGTTACTATACAGAAAAAACAGATGATGGTGTACGTATTTATCTTAAAAAAGCGGTGCCAATTGTCGACGAGGCTAAACCGCTTAGCAATATAACAATTATGATTGACCCTGGACACGGTGGCAAAGATACAGGCGCGCTTGGCATGATGGGCAGTAAATTTAGTGAAAAGCACATCAATATTGAAACCAGCAATGCGCTTAAAGCTGAACTTGAAAGATTAGGCGCAACAGTGATATTAACACGACAGAATGATGTTTACATTTCACTACAAGATAGGCTTAAAATGTCGTTTGTAGCAAAACCAGATTTATTTGTTTCAATGCACGCTGACAGTATTAATGCCGATCGCAATTTAAGTGCCGTACATGGCTTTTCAGTTCACTACAAACGTGAAATAGCAGCATTGCTTGCCAATGCTGTACACGATAGTATTGTTGATAACTTACAGCGTTATGATCGCAAAGTAAAAGTCAATAACTTTTATGTCGTGCGCGGCACATGGGCGCCGTCCTTCTTAATTGAAGCGGGCTTTGTACCAAACGCCTTTGAATTTGAATACATGACAACACCGCGTCATCAACGCGAATTTGCTGCTGCAATTGCAGAGGGCATCGTTGAGTTTTTTAGGAGGTAGCCATGAAGAGACTACTGATTATGATATTGGCAATGGTTGTCGTTTCTACTTCACTATATGCCGCTAATGACGAACCATCGTCTTGGGCAAAAGATGTCGTAACTGAAATATTTGCAGAAAAATTACTTGATGAACGCATGCAGGGCGATTATCAAACAGAAATATCACGCCGTGATTTTGCCTATTTGGGCGTTGTGTTATATGAAAACATCACTGGTAAAGAAAGTGAAGTAGGCGATGCACAGTTTCCTGATAGCGATGACATTTATGTATTGAAAGCTAAAAACATTGGCGTTGTCAAGGGTTATGAAGATGGTAGTTTTCGACCTGATCAAAAAATTAATCGCCAAGAACTCGCTGTGCTGTTTATCAATACGCTCGTGGCTACCAATCAATCATTAGAAATAGAAGACCGTGAGATATTTTTTGATGATGAAGATATTGCCGGCTGGGCTAAAAAATCAGTTTATACAGCGCGTGCCTTTGGCATTGTCAAAGGCGTTGGTGAAAACCTGTATGATCCGCTTGGTACGGCAACGCGTGAACAGTCAATGCTGATGTTTAAACGCATGTTTGACAAGTATGCTGGTGCAGCGACAATAGCAAAGCCAGAACCGACAACAGAAACCAGTGCGCAAACAGAAAAGCCTGAAACAACGCAAAACACTACGCAATCGCAGATTTTGCCGCCGACGACTACAGCGTCGCAGCCTGAGCCGCTACCGCAAATTGATGCAATTGATTTTACTGCAAATACGTTAAGTGGCGAACAAATCAACCTTGCTGACTATAGTGATAAGCCTGTTGTGATGATATTCTTTACGTCGCAGTGTCAACCGTGTTTAGACCAGTTGTTGACAATAAAGCAAAGCGATCAAGAAAATAGTTCAGATTATCATTACATCGCGATTAATTTAACTAAATTAGATAATCAGTCAGATTTAGAACGCCTTGTTAAACGCTATGATATCGATTATGATATTGTGTTAGATAAGGGTGAACTGACAGAAGCATATAAAATTAAAGCGCTACCGACAACTGTTTTAGTTGACGATGGCGCATTAAAAAATTACTTTATCGGTACAATGACGTTAGATTATTTTGAGCAGTTTATCTCTTCTAATCAGTAGAACGGTCTAAAAAACGCGTTAAGACAACTTCAAAAGAATCGTCTGTATGTGAAAACTTAACATCATCGATCATGTAGGCGACCAGCGTCAGTTCAGTGTCATGGTCGCTTTCACCAGCAAGGTTCCAATAGACCTCGTCAAAATCTTCTTCTCTGGGGAAATTGATGAGGTCTTCAAACATTTTGACAATTTTATCGTTCTCATTTAAGTGGTCGACCATAAAAGCCAATTCTATTTTTTCAGCTGAACGATTGATCTCAACGGTGATTTTTGCGGCGTCATGGGCGCAAAAGAACGTTACCATTTCGTCGACGATTTTACCAATTTTCTTATTTTCGTGTCGCATTTTTTTCCTCCTTATAGGCATCTATAATTGGCACTAATAGCATGGCAATTAAGCCACCACTAAAGCCATTGTTATATAAGTTCATGCCAGCGTGTAAGCTTGCCATGCTAGATACTAATATGCTGTGCATTAAGCCGGCAAATAAACCGGCAATCAAACCGTATTCGCCGGCGATTGGTGCTAAAGTAGTACTGAATAATACGGCGATCATACCAGATGATATCGTCAGATTATGATTAAAAAACAATATGCCGAGCACAGCGCCAACCATGATTGGCAGCGTATTTTTGGGGTGGTTACCAAACGATGAAAAGCCAGTTAATGTAAATATACCAGCGACAACAGGGCCAGATATTGACGCTTGAAAAACTAGCACAAAAATTATTGCGATGCTGCCCATAATACCCATATTGATCATTGTCGTGCCAGGGCCGATCACACGCGTGAAGTCGGTGACAAGACGGCCGCTATAAAAGTAAATCGTCTTATAGGGTTTATTGCGCTCACACTTTGACAACAGTCCTATTACGATATAGTAGATGTTAAAAAGCATCAGCAACCAAATTAATTTGGTGTTTTCAATCTCTGTAACAAGTGAAAATTTTTCTATTTCTAAGCCGAAGCCGCGCAGCACTGCAACTGATATAATGCCAATAAAACCCGCTGCATAACCCATGTTATATAGGTTATAACCCTGGTGTGTTAACAAAATATGCGATGCAATTGGTATTGCAATCAGTGAAATGACAATGCCAACTAACATCGAAATGGCATATTTGGCTGCAAAATTGTAAGGTAGGGTCAATAGCGTAAATTCTACAAGCGGTGCTAAACACGATGCCAAAAGTGACGCGACCAATACGCGCTTAAAGGGAATGTGCTGAAATTTTGCGTAAAGATAACCACCGACGATAAAGGGAATAATATTTAAAAAATTCTTGCCGATAAAGGCAAACCCCATCATAATAAACAAGGCGCTAACGCCGTTAGCGTTGAGCGGCAACTTAAAGTACTTTAATAGACCCATAACCATCAACCCGACGACACCGACATTAAAGAGGGCAGTTGCAAGTCCGGCTGATGCATGGTAGTCGTGAATTCCTGGCTGGTGGTTTAAAAGCATTGTTTGGGTGCTTAAAGCGAGGTCGCTAATTGGCATTAAAATAAGTGCGTAAATAATTAATATAATTGGAATTGGCAACAGCCAGCGAAACGCTATTTGATTAGCTGATAATTTAAACATAACGCCTCCTTTTTATCGTCATTTTGAGTGAATAGTTTATTTAGACAAAGACTTACCACTGGCAAGCGTACGCAATTTAATAATTTGTTCTCTTGCGCCGATCACAATCATTATATCATCAGTTTTTAATAAACGTGTACCAGTAGGGTTAATTTGCATAGCTTGACTTCTGCTTTTAATAGCCAGTACTTTTAAACCAGTTTTGCGTGGTATTTCTGCTTGCGTAAGTGTTTTATTATCAAGTTCAGAATTTGCTTCAATAACGACTTCTTCGACATCCAGTTGATAGTCGCCAATTCTGGTTATAACGTCAAAAAACGAAATGACGTTGGGTTTTAGTAGCAAGCTTGCCATTCGACTACCGCCAATATTATTGGGGTTTATCGTCTTGTTGACACCAGCCTTAATCAGTCTTTTCTCAGCTTCTTCTTCGTGTACGATTGAAACAATATTGATTGACGGGTTTAAGTCTTTAGCTGTAAGCGCTGCAAAGACATTGTCAATGTCACGCGGTAAAGCTAGTAATACGCCTTTGGCATGTTCTATTTGAGCATTTTTTAAGATATCTTCACTGGTAGATTCGCCCATAATAGCTAAAGCGTTGCTACTGATTAATTTATCGATGATCGTTTCATCTTGATCGATGACGACAAAGAATTCACCACTTTGTTTAAACATATTGATAGCGTGTTCACCAGTTTCTTTAGCACCGCATATTATAAAATGGTTACGCAATTTGCTTATTTTAGCGTTCACTGATTTTCTCCTTATAATCATGCCCAAATTACCGTCCATTATCATACTAACCGCACCCGAGATGGCATAAGCTAAAAAACTTAACGAGCTAATAATTAATATAATAGTAAAAATTTTGGCGGCATCGTTCATTTCGCCAACTTCTTTAAACCCAACAGTTGAAACGGTTATCACTGTCATGTAAAGCGAGTCGAGTAATGAAATATTCAGTAAAAAATGATAACCGGCGACCCCAAAGATAAAGATAAATGTAATAATAATAATCAGTTTTTTGGCGCGTCTCATTATAATACCTTTAACGTTTCTTTTTTTGCACTGAAAAGCCGAATTTTCCTATCTTTTCGCCTAAGACAAAGTACTCACCATGCGAATAGGCGATCAAGTTTGCCTTTTCTAAGCAAAAGCGGTCGTTTTCATCAAAGTAGGCTTCATCGGCATGAACTGCTAAAACTTCAGCGACAAACATATCGTGTATGCCGAGGTCAATGATATCTTTTACTTTGCATTCGATATTGATCGGAGCTTCTTTAATCAGTGGTGATTTTATGTGTTCAGCGCTAATTGGCGTTAAATTTGTCTGTTCGAATTTATTGACATCTCTACCTGAAACTACACCACAATAATCAGTTGCTTTGGCAAGTTCTGCAGTCGTCAGATTAATGACAAAATCGCCAGTTTGTTTGATGATGTCATAAGAGTAGCGCGAAGGTCGAACCGAAATATAGGCCATTGCTGGGTCAGAACAAATGGTACCTGTCCAAGCAATAGTGATAATATTATACTGTGTTTCGTCGTGACCACACGATACCATAACGGCCGGAACAGGGTATACCATTGTACCAGGTTGCCATAAACGCTTTGCCATAATTAATTCCTTTCTATAATGTGCATTTTTTACGCTTTCAACTTTATCGTCATTTCGAGCAAAGTTGAGAAATATCGGGTTTTTATTGCTAAAAAAACTCAGTACAACTGAGTTTTATATTTATGGTCGGGATGACAGGATTTGAACCTACGACCTCTGCGTCCCGAACGCAGCGCTCTACCAAACTGAGCCACATCCCGAGGTGCTAAAATGATTCACAATGTAACTTTTCACTATGATGTATTATACCATTCGGCAGATTACAAGTAAACCTGCCTCTAA